>ERZ1066125.3-NODE-3-length-264268-cov-39.174742_pt1 | contig 264268 bp, 219 predicted proteins | sample MGYA00382772_ERZ1066125 | MGnify/ENA primary metagenome ERZ1066125 (study PRJEB33369, sample SAMEA5778355) | biofilm metagenome | biome: Industrial cooling water; feature: Water cooling tower basin; material: Biofilm | place: United Arab Emirates | collected... | reverse complement strand
ATGGTTGATGGTTGATGGTTGATGGTTGATGGTTGATGGTTGATGGTTGATGGTTTGGCGTTGTCGCATCGAATGACGTCCCGCGCGCTACATTTGACATTGCCGACTGGGAACACCAAAGCGCCCCGACGGGGCGCAATGTGGGAGCCCACATTGCGCCCCTTTGGGGCACTTTGCGAGGCCGCATCAGCGATATTGGCTCTCCACCAACTACCGACCACTACCCACCAAGAACCAAGAACCTAGCTCTTCGGCTGGAGCAAATCTTCCATGGTCTTCTTGAAGTTGGCCGCTTTCCAGCTGGGCAACTGGAAACTCCAGCCGCTGGCCAGCGTGTTCAGATCAGACACCTGCTTTTGAATCTCGGCAAGCTTGTCGCTGCGGGCTTTAGCGGCATCGAATGCCGGTTTGTCGGCGGGCTTGTCCTCCGGTTTTTCGCCCTCGGCGGGCGGCGCGGCCGCGGGCGCGGCAGCGGCGGCATCGGCCTTGGCTTTTTCGCTCGCCACCCAAGCATCGAGCTGCGCTTCGTCCACGCGCGCATTCCAGCGCGACCAGGTCTTGTCGGCCACGTCCCATAATTCCACGTCGACAATCAGACCATCGTGCGTAGCGAAGCTGGTGCGCCAGAACTTGTCGCCCTCCGGCTTTTGCGCATCGGCCTTCGCGACATCTTCCAGGTTGACACTCGACAACGCGCCGCCAATCTGGTTGCCGGCCGATTCCGAACTCAACTGCCGGCCCTTCGGTACGTCGAGCACAGCAAAGTTGAAAGCCGACGGATCGGTCTTTTCGATATTCAGCACTTTGCCTTCTGGATCGGTAATAGACGCGCGGCGGACACGATCGCTGGCCACATCGACTATCGACTTAGCCAACCAGTTACTCGGCTCCTTATCTGGAATGATCGATCCAGATACCAGAAAGCTCTTTTCTTCGCCCTCGCGGCGCACTAAGGTGCTGTCGCCGCTGGGGCCGGCAATACCGACGATCAGTTTCACGGGCGATTTGAGGCCCAGCAGCTCGACGCCCATTCCCTTGGCATCGGCGGCGGACAGATCTTCAACGCCGAGGCGCGCGTAGTTCTCTTTCTTGCTGGTCTTCTCTTCCCGCAGTTGCGCATTGCCGAGCTTGATCAAGAACTCGCGAATCTTCGCCACGTCAGCGGTGTAGCCGTCTTTCGCAGCAACCGTCCAGCGATCGCCCGCCTTGGCCAATTCGGCGATGACGGCACCACCAGCGCCGGTAATGCGGATCGCGGTGACGTCGTTGAGCTGCTGGTCAAGGCCTTCAATCAGTTTGCCGCTCACCCCGCCTTCATGCGCCTGCTGGCCGCGACTCAGGTACAGGCCAATGCCCAGCACGGCGGCTGTGATCAACAGTAGCGAAATCAGTCGTTTCTGCATCATGTTAGTTGGCTCCGGCAGTTTGTGCGCGGCGGCGACGGCCCATGCGCCAGAACAGCAGCGCGGCGAAGATCACAAGTAAGGGCACCAGCGCGATATTGATGAACTTGACGCGCGTGCCCAGCGCTTCGATGTCCTTATCAAGATTGCGGCGAACTTCGCGCAGGTCCTTGCGGATCTCCAGCTTCTCGTTCTGGAAACGCTCGATCTCCGCTTGCTGCTCGGGCGAGAGGATCATCGCGTTTTCAGCGGACTTGCCGGCCTGCAGCTCATTGAGCTTTTGTTCGGCTTCTTGCAGGCGCGTCTGCAGCGATTCCTCGGTGGCGCGGAACTTTTCATCGGCCGCGCGGCGCATGCCTTCGACCACCGTGAACGGCCTGGCGCTGGAGCTGCGACCGCGAATCGAAATCAGCGCGCTGCTGCCGGCGAGATTGTCGGCCGCATTGATGACGAGATCGCCGTTGTTGGCGAACGGATTGGCAATTTGCTGACCGAAGAAGTTCTGCACCTGCACCCAGAGGCGATTGGTCAGCAGATCGGTGTCGGCAAAGAGAATCGCGTTGACGTCTTCCTTGGATTCGGCGACGTGACCCTCGGTGGCGGCGCGATCTTCGAACGCGCTCTTGAACTTGCCGGTCAAGCGCCCGGCGATGATGTAGTTCTCGCCGCTCGGGGTGAAGTCCTTCAATAGCTCGCGCGGATCGGGCAGGAAGCGCGTGCGCTCGGTCGACACCACGGTCGCTTCACCGCTCGATTGCAGCAACGGTTCAAGTTTCGCACTGGAACCGTCCTTCAAGCGGAAGCGTCCGGCGGTATCGATATTGATCAGATCGAGCTTTGCGCTCACCAGGTCGTTGTTGTTGATTTGCGCCTGACGCAGGCCCAGGATCAGCGGATGCTGTACTGGCGGCTCGGACTGGCTGACCTGCACTTGCAAGCCCAAGGTGCGATCGACGACGACCTCATCGGCCTTGTACTCGACGCCCCAGGCGGCCAGCAATTTCTCGAGATTCGAGCTCTTGTCGGCAAACATCGCCGCACTCGGGTTATTCGGATCGTTTCCGCTGGTGTCGGTATTGGCGTTCGGATCCACGAACAGCAGCAAGCGCCCGCCCTTGAGCACGAACTGATCAATCGCATACAGCGTATTGTCGTTCAGAGCCTTGGGGTGCACTACCATCAGCACCTTGATCTTCGGATCGATCTCGGCGAAGTCGACGCCGAGCGGGCGAACCTCGAACAACTCGTTGAGCTGGGTGATCACGCTCCACGGCTCGCTCATCCGCTGCGTGGTCTGATCGAACCCGCCTTGCAACGGCAAAGCAGTCACGAGACCGATGACTGGCTTCTCCGGCTGCAACAAGGTCTGGATCAACTTGGCGACGTCGTACTCCAGAAAGAGCTCTTTGTCCGGCTGGAAGAACGGAATCGCCGCCTTGCCATTCAGCGCGTTGGTGCCGGCGAGGCCGAAAAACAGCTTGTCGCCCGTGCTGCCAACCGGCACCGATTGCAGACCGGCGGCGGTGGCTTCATCTTCTTCCTCGCTGAAGGGCTGCGGGTCGATCACGGACAAGCGCAACTTGCCGCCGCTGCGCGAGGCCATTTCTTCGAGCAGCTCGCGCACGCGCTGGGCGTAGGTGCGGATGGGCGCGAGTTCCCGCGATGCTTCGTCCGAGAAGTAGAAGTACAGGTTTACCGGCTCATCGATGCTCGACAGGATCTCCTTGGTGCCGTCGCTCAAGGTGTATTCCTTATTCGCGGTCAGATCCAGGCGCGCGCCACGAAAAAGCGCGTTGCTGATCACCGTGATGCCGACAAAGAGCAGTGCCAGCACCAGGAGCGTCAAACCGCCCGAGGCGCGTTTGTTGAATAGATTCATGAGTGCAGTCCTTTGCGCGTTAGTCGGCTTTCTTGAGATCGATCACGATCGAGGTCGCGTACAAGAACAAACCGATCAACAATCCGAAAAAGATCAGATCGCGTAAATCGATGACGCCTTTGGAAATCGAAGCGAAATGCGTGATAAAGCTCAAGCTCGCCACGCCGTCGACCAGCCATTGCGGCAGGATCGCCTTGGCGAAGCCGAGCACCAGCGGATGCCCAGCCAGCAGCAGCGCAAAGCAAATGACGACCGTGATGATGAAGGCGATGACCTGACTCTTGGTGGCCGCCGACACGGCGCTTCCGATGGCCAGGAAGCCGCCGGCCATCAACATGCTGCCGATGTAGCTGGCAACGATGACGCCATTGTCTGGATCGCCGAGGTAGTTGACTGTTATCCAGATCGGGAAGGTCAACGCCAGCGCGATGCCGATGAATGCCCATGCTGCGAGGAACTTCGCCACCACCGCATGCGCCTGGGTGACCGGCAAGGTCAGCAGCAGCTCAATCGAACCGGTGTTGCGCTCCTCGGCCCAAAGTCGCATCGCTACCGCCGGCACCAGGAACAAATACAGCCACGGATGGAAGTCGAAGAACGGCTTCAGATCGGCTTGGCCGCGTTCGTACAAACCGCCCAACTGGAATGCGAATGCACCCGACAGAACCAGAAAAATAACGATGAAGACGTAGGCGACGGGCGTTGCGAAATAGCTCGCCAGCTCGCGCCGGAACAGAGTATTGATCGGGCTCATGAGCGCACGCCTCCTTGCGTGATCGTGCGGAACACCTCATCCAGGCGTCCCGATTCCAACTCGACACTGGTCACTTCAATCGCTCGCTCCTGCAAGCGTTGGGTCACCGGTCCGAAAATGCTCTTGCCCAGCAATGGGAACACGGTGACGGCGCGCGCTTCGCGGTCGATCGCGATATCGCTGACGCCGGGCACGCCGCTGAGCGCTTCCTTCAGCGCGTCGAGATCGCGCGCGCGAAGGGTCACAGCCTGGTGGTATTTGCTCTTTGCTTCCAGCTCATCGGGCGTCGCATCGGCCACAACTTTGCCGCCAGCGATGATGATTGCGCGCGAGCACACCGCATGCACTTCTTCCAGGATGTGAGTCGACACGATGACGATCTTGTCCTTCGCCAGACCCTGAATCAGCGCGCGGACTTCGTGCTTCTGGTTCGGATCGAGGCCGTCGGTGGGCTCGTCGAGCACCAGCACCTTCGGATCATGCAAGATCGCCTGGGAGATGCCGACGCGGCGCCTGAAGCCTTTGCTCAAAGTATCGATCGGCTGATCGAGTACCCGCTCCAGACCCAGCCGGGCAACCACCTCGCGAATGCGGTTGGCAGGATTGTCGAGGCCGCGAATGCGCGCGATAAAGGTCAAGAAATTCGCGGGCGTCATCTCGCCGTACGCCGGCGCACCTTCCGGCAGATAGCCGATGCAGCGCTTGGCTTCCAGCGGCGAAGCTTCGACATCGTGGCCGCACACTTTAACGCTTCCCGAGGAGGGCGTGAGAAAGCCGGCAATCATTTTCATGGTGGTCGACTTACCGGCACCGTTCGGACCGAGAAAGCCCAGCACTTCGCCCGGCGAAACGGTGAAACTCACCGAATCGACCGCTACGAGGTCCCCGTATCGCTTGGTCAGGTTCTTGATTTCGATCATTGTTGTTTTGAACGTCCGTCGGAGGGAGGCGCAACAGCGCAAGCATTCGCTGCGCGCGCAGGATGCGGGCGCTGCGACCGTTTTCAAGAGCCAAAGTTCCACTGCACTTGCACCGGCGAACCCATGCTGCCGGTGACCACGAACCGCGAAGAATGGCATACTCGACGGCTGACCAGCCGCCGGTTGCGGCCTTTTCGAGACTAAACCCATGGATTTCTTGATTTCAGCCGCCTACGCGCAGGGGGCGCCGGCGCAACCCAGCATGTGGCCGAGTTTAATTATGCTGGTTGTGTTCTTCGCGATCTTTTATTTCCTGCTCATTCGCCCGCAACAAAAGCGCATGCGCGAGCACAAGAGCATGGTCGATGCGCTCGGTCGTGGCGACGAAGTGGTCACCCAGGGCGGCATCCTCGGACGCATCGACGAAGTAAGCGAAAGCTTCGTGACCTTGGAAATTGCCAATGGCGTCCGCATACAAGTGCAAAAGCACTCGGTTGGCGCGGTGGTTCCGAAAGGCACCTACAAGAGCTGAGCGCTTCTTGAGACAGTCGCCTGACGGGCGGCTTCACTTTTTCTGGCTTGCGCTCGACGTCGAGCAACGAAGGTTGGCATGTTTGAATTCCCCAAATGGAAACTTGGGCTGGTCATTGCGCTTGTCGTTCTGGCCTTCATCTACGCACTGCCGAACGCATTCCCCGGGCAACCGGCGGTGCAGATCTCGGCCAATCGCGGCGAAGTCGTTAACGACCTGCTGAAAGGGCGCGTCGAGGGCACGTTGAAGGGCAAAAAGATCGCCTTCGACAGCGCCGAACTCGAAGCGGACAAGCTGATGCTGCGGTTTCCCGATAACGATTCGCAGCTTGCCGCACACACGGCGCTCGTTGAAGAACTGGGTATCGAAAAATTCACGGTAGCCCTGGACACTGCAAGCACCGTGCCCGGATGGCTGTCGGCGATCCGCGGCAACCCGATGGTGCTCGGTCTTGATCTTCGCGGTGGCGTGCACTTTTTGATGCAGGTCGATCAGCAGGCGGCGCGCGACAAGCTCGATGAAGGTTACATCGAGGGCCTGTATGTCATGCTGCGCGGCGAGAAAATCGCCTATCGCGGCGTCACCCGAACCAAAGATGGTTTCGTCGTCGAACTCTCGACGCAGGAGGATCGAGAACGCGCATTCACCGAGCTCACCGAACAAATGCCGGATCTGGTCATCACGCGACGCGACGGATCGGAGACGGTCATCGAAGCAGTGATTCGACCCGAAAAGGTCGCAGAAGCGCAACGCGCAACCATTGAGCAGAACATCACGACGCTGCGCAACCGAATCAACGAACTGGGCGTTGCCGAACCGATCATCCAGCAGCAGGGTGCCACGCGAATCGTGGTGCAATTGCCGGGCGTGCAGGACGCGACCAAGGCGATCGAGATTCTCGGCGCGACCGCAACACTGGAGTATCGGGCGGTCAACGAATCGGTCAACCCGGTCGAAGTCGCGCAAACTGGCCGGGTCCCGCCGGATTCGCTGTTGTTCTACGACCGCCAAGGACAACCGGTCGTGGTCAAGCGCGAAGTTATTGCTACGGGCGATCAGTTGACCGGCGCGACCAGCGGCCTTGATCCCGAGTCCGGAACGCCGTCGGTGAGCGTTACCCTGGATGCAGCGGGCGGCCGTCGGATGCTCGATTTCACGACAGAAAACGTCGGTCGACCAATGGCGGTCGTCTTCATCGAGCGCGTGCCGGAGCTGAAAATCGTCGACGGCAAAGAGGTTCGAACTTCGCGCGAAACCAAAGAGGTGATTAACGTTGCGAGCATACGCGGCGTGTTCGGCCCGCAGTTCCAGACCACCGGTCTCGACAGTCGCGAAGAGGCTAACCAACTGGCGTTGCTGCTGCGCGCTGGATCGCTCGCAGTGCCAGTCGACATCATCGAGCAGCGCGTCATCGGCCCGTCGCTCGGTGCCGAGAACATCAAGCGCGGCCTGGAAGCGATGTTGATCGGCACCGCGCTGATCGCACTGTTCGTGATGGTGTATTACCGCCTCGTCGGCGTCGTCACCGTGATTGGCCTCGTGGTCAACCTGCTGCTGCTGGTAGCGATCCTGAGCTTCCTCGGCGCCACGCTGACAATGCCCGGTATCGCCGGCATCGTGCTGACGATTGGTATGGCGGTCGACGCCAACGTGCTGATCGCCGAACGTATTCGCGAGGAAGTGCGCGCAGGGAACACGCCCATGGCGGCACTCAGAGCCGGCTACGAGAAGGCCTGGGGCACGATTTTGGACGCGAACCTGACCACCATGTTCGCAGCACTGGCGATGTTCGCCTTCGGCTCGGGCCCGGTACGAGGCTTTGCCGTGACCTTGTTCGCCGGCTTGATCACCTCGATGTTCAGCGCGGTGGTGGTCACGCAGTTGATCATGGCGATGATTTACAACCGCAAGCGCAAAGTCGCTGCGATCTCGGTTTGATTCGGGGCAGGAGAAACGATCATGGAAGTCTTTAACCCGAACGCCAACATCCCGTTCATGAACTGGCGCATAGCGTCGGTCGCGGTTTCGGTGCTGTTGATGGTGGCCTCAGTGGTCCTGCTGGCGACACGCGGCTTGAATCTGGCGCTCGACTTCACCGGCGGCACGCTCATCGAAGCACAGTCGACCGAGGCGCTCGATAGCGAACAGGTGCGCAAGGTGCTCACCGACGGCGGATACGACGGTTTCACCGTGCAAAGCATCGGCGGCTCGCGAGAGATCGCCATCCGCGTGCCGCCCTTGTCGGGCGACGATGCCGACAACGCCAAGGCGCAGGCCGAAGTGGTGCAGAACGTCAAGCGCACGCTGGCCAACAGCGGCATCAACGTCGAAATCAAGCGCAGCGAGTTCGTTGGCCCACAAGTGGGCGATGAGCTCAAGGAAGACGGCGTGATTGCCGTGGTGTTCGTGCTGCTGACGATCATGCTGTACGTTGCCGTGCGTTTCGAGTGGCGATTCGGCTTTTCGGCGATCGCCGGCCAGGTGCATGACGTGGTGATCACCCTGGGCTTTATCTCGCTGCTCGGAATGAGCTTCGATCTGACTGTGCTGGCGGCTTTGCTGACGGTGGCCGGTTATTCGATCAACGACAAGGTGGTCGTGTTCGATCGGGTTCGCGAAATCTTCAAGAGCGCGCGAAAACTCGGCGCCGTCGACACCATCAACAAAGCGATCAACAACACGCTGTCGCGCACCTTGATCACTGGCGTGACCACGTTCTTCGCGCTGTTCTCGCTGTATTTCCTCGGCGGACCGGTGGTCGAAGGTTTTGCCCTGACTTCAATTTTCGGCATCGTCGTCGGCACGCTGTCGTCGATCTTCTTCTGCAACCCGCTGCTGCTGTGGCTGGGCGTGTCGAAGGCCGATCTGAACAAGGTCAGAGCCGACGATCCGGCGCTGGCGGCGCGGCCATAAGCGCTGCCGACTGGCTTTCCGTTACTTGCGGAAAGTCAGTCGGCGATGCATCAGTCCTGGATCTGTAGCGAGCGTTCGCCATCGGCGAACCGGGCACTGACAAGCTCGCCCTTGGCCGCCTGATCTGCTCGAGTCAGCAACTCGCCGTTAACTCGCTGCAACAATACGAAGCCGCGTTCGAGCGTCGCCTGCGGCCCCAGCAGTTGTAGCGAGCGTTGCGCCAGTTGCGTGCGCTGGCGGAGCTCGCGTAGACGCTCTTGCAGGCCAGCGAGCCGTGTAGCCAAGCGGTTGGCGTCGATGCGCAGCACGCGAGGTGCGCCAACGAATGCGCTCAGTCGATGCTGCAATGTGTTCGCGCGCAGCCGCACACTCGACAAACGGCGATCGGGTGCAACTCGGAGCAATCGGCGCTGCAAGGTTTCGAGTTGATCCCGCCGAACCGCCGCACCTTGCGTGTGCATCCGGCGCATGAGCAGCTCGATCCGTTGCCGAAGGCGATCGCCATCGTGCTGGTGCGCGCGCAGCAGGCGCGCCAGCTGGTCGAGACGCTGCGTGTTCGTTTCGACCGAGCGGCGCGCGCGACGCTCGATGGCGGTGCGCATCAAGCGCAATCGGGCGCGGATTGCTTCGCGATCGGGAGCAATCATTTCCGCAGCCGCCGACGGCGTTGGTGCCCGCACGTCGGCTACGAAATCGGCGATGGTGATGTCGATTTCGTGACCCACTGCCGACACCACGGGCACGGCAGACGCTGCGATCACGCGCGCCAGGGTTTCGTCGTTGAAGGCCGCCAGGTCCTCCGCCGCGCCGCCCCCACGCGTGAGCAAAATGACGTCGAAGCCACCCGCGCCGGCGCGACGCATCGCGTCGGTCAACTGCGATGGTGCATCGGCACCTTGCACTTGACAGGGAAAAACCTCGATGGCGAGCAGCGGCCAGCGGCGCGCCAGCACGCTTAGCACATCGCTGATGGCTGCGCCGCGCGGACTGGTGATCAGCGCCAAGCGCCGCGGCATCGACGGCAATGCACGCTTGCGCGAGACGTCGGTCAGCCCTTCGGCGGCGAGCTTGGCCTTAAGTGCTTCAAACTGCCGATGCAACTGCCCGGCGCCCGCATCCTCCATGTGCTCGGCGACCAGCTGGTACTCGCCACGCGCCTCATACAGGGTGACACGGCCGCGAACCAGCACATTGACGCCGTCGCCCGGTTTGGCGCGAACGTATTGATTGTTGCCACGAAACATCGCGCAGCGGATTTGCGCGCTGGCGTCTTTCAAGGTGAAGTACCAGTGCCCGGAACTGGCGCGCGAGAAGTTCGATATCTCGCCCTCCACCCACACCAGCGCCAGTGCGTCCTCCAGCACCGAGCGCGCCAGTTGGTTCAACTGGCTGGGCTTAAGCACATGGCGTTCGCGAATGGTGTAGCGCTCGGTCACGTCGGTGTGCGCTGAAATCGGCAGTCAAGTAGAACGAAGCTGCACTTGGTTTTGAAGTGGCGGGATGGTGGCAATGTCGGTTATGGCGTGATGACGCGCGCTGTGAGCGTCGGCACTCTCGCCAGTCTTAAGTCGCGAGTCACCAGTTCGGCGTTGAGATGGTGTGCCAATACGACATACGCAGCGTCGCTGCGCGATCCTTCAGTTTGCGATGAACGTCATCGGGCACATTACGAATCTGGATCATCGTGCTCATGGCCCATCATCTTCATGTATCGCGCGCGAAAGTAGCATAACGGCAACACGACGGCTTAGGGCTAGACTTCCGCTCCTTGCCGTCATCGCGAAGCCACCATGAGCACCCAGCCCAAGCTCGCTGCCGTTACTGCCGCTACCGATCATTCGACGCCCCTGCGCTTTGTCACGGCGGCCAGCTTGTTCGACGGCCACGATGCAGCGATCAACATCATGCGACGCCTGATCCAGGCCCAGGGCGCCGAGGTGGTTCATCTGGGCCACAATCGCTCGGTCGAGGATGTGGTGCGCGCCGCGCTGCAGGAAGATGCCGATGGCATCGCGCTGTCGAGCTATCAAGGCGGGCATAACGAATACTTCCGCTACATGGTCGACATGCTGGCCGAACGCGGCGCCTCGCATATCCGCGTGTTCGGCGGCGGCGGCGGCACGATCACGCCGGAGGAAATAGCCGACCTGCACGCCTACGGCGTGGAGCGCATCTATCACCCGAACGACGGCATGCAAATGGGCCTCGTCGCGATGATCGAGGATCTGGTGCGGCGCACGTGGCGGGCGCGCGAATCGCGACCCGACGCGAAGGGCCGCGAAATCGCCATTGGCCGGGCGCTGTCGGATATCGAATCGGGGGTTGTGACCGAAAACGACCTGATCAACCTGCGCAAACAATGGCAGCTTGCTGGCGGGCGCGTGCCGGTGATTGGTCTGACGGGCACGGGAGGCGCTGGCAAGTCCAGCGTCACCGATGAGTTGTTGAACCGCTTCCTAGCGTCCTTCCCGGAGATGACGATTGCGGTGATTTCGGTCGATCCCACGCGCCGACGCAGCGGCGGAGCGCTGCTCGGCGATCGCATTCGCATGAACGCTTTGCGCAGCCCGCGGGTGTACATGCGCTCGATGGCGACGCGCCGGCAAAACGTGGCGACCAACGTCGTGCTGAAGGATTGCGTCGGTTATTTGAAGAGCCAGGGTTTTGATCTGGTCCTGGTCGAGACCGCGGGCATTGGCCAGAGCGATTCGGAGATCGTCGACCTGGTCGACTTTCCGGTGTACGTCATGACCAGCGACTACGGCGCTCCGAGCCAGCTCGAAAAGATCGACATGATCGACTTTGCCGAGCTGATCGTGCTCAACAAGTACGACCGGCGCGGTGCTGAAGACGCACTCAGGGACGTGCGCAAGCAATGGAAGCGCAACCGCACGCAGTTCCAGTTGAAAGACGAAGATGTGCCGGTGTACCCGACCATCGCCAGTCAGTTCAACGATCCGGGCGTGAGTTGGATGTTTGTGAATCTGTGCCGCCTGTTGAGAGAGAAAATCGGACCCCGGCTGGCGGTACAAGGTGGCATCGCCACGCCGCGCTGCAACTTCGAACCCGAACTCGACACCTCTTTGCGCGAGCCGCGCGCCACGGTGCTGATCCCCGGCGCGCGCGTCCGCTACCTGGCAGAAATTTCCGAGCAAGGCCGTGGCATCAATCGACGCATCGAGGCGCAGGTCGAGGCCGCTGCACGGGCCGAAGGTTATTACCGCGTCTTGGGCGAAATGGACGCCGACAAACGTCCGGCGCCGCTGCACCTGTACGCCAACGACGATTTGCAGATGCCGGATGTGGCGAAGGCCGAGACGCAAACCGTGCGCCCCGATCGCTCCAGCTACCTGTTGTCCGACGACGAAATGGAGCGTCTCGCCGACGCACGCGCGCTGCGTGCGATGCGCCAACGCTACAACGACGCGGTGCGTTCGCTCGATTCGGAAGCGGTGCAACTGCTGCAGGGCTGGCCCGAACGCCTGAAATCCATTGTCGATGCGCAAACCGAATATCGCGTGCGCGACACGCGCATTGCGGTCGACAACTATCGCGAATCGCTGTCGCACCAGCGCATCCCAAAGATCGCCGCACCGACGTTCAACGATTGGGGCAGCCTGCTGCGATTCCTGATGAAGGAGAATCTGCCCGGCGCCTATCCCTACACCGCTGGCGTTTTTCCCTATCGACGTGCCGGCGAAGATCCCACGCGCATGTTCGCCGGCGAAGGCACGCCCGAGCGCACCAATCGGCGCTTCCACTACTTGTCGCAAGGACAGGCGGCGGCGCGCCTGTCCACGGCCTTCGATTCCGTCACCTTGTACGGCGAAGACCCGGCGGTGCGCCCCGACATTTTCGGCAAGATCGGCAACTCGGGCGTGTCGGTGGCAACGCTTGACGATATGAAAAAGCTCTACTCGGGTTTCGATTTGTGCGACCCGACCACTTCGGTGTCGATGACCATCAACGGACCCGCACCGATCATCCTTGCGATGTTCATGAACACCGCGATCGATCAGCAGGTGGAGAAGTATTTGCGCGAAGACGGCAAACGCTGGGAGTCGGCGCGCGCCAAGCTCGATGCGCTATTCGACGGTAAGCCTCGCCCGCAGTACGCCGGCATGCTGCCCGACGGCAACGATGGCCTGGGCCTTGGCTTGCTGGGCGTGGCCGGAGACCAGGTGGTCGACGCCGAAACCTATGCGAGCATCAAGGCGGCGACGCTGCAGCAGGTGCGCGGCACGGTGCAGGCCGACATCCTGAAGGAAGATCAGGCGCAAAACACCTGCATCTTCAGCACCGAATTTGCGCTGAAGATGATGGGCGACATCCAGCAGACCTTTGTCGAGCACAAAGTCCGCAACTTCTACTCGGTGTCGATCTCCGGTTACCACATCGCCGAAGCCGGCGCGAACCCGATCTCGCAGCTCGCCTTCACGCTGAGCAATGGCTTCACCATTGTCGAGTACTACCTGGCGCGCGGCATGAAGGTCGATGACTTCGCGCCGAATTTGTCGTTCTTTTTCAGCAACGGCATGGACCCGGAATACACCGTGATAGGTCGCGTGGCGCGGCGCATCTGGGCCCGCGCAATGCGTGAGCGTTACGGCGCCAGCGCTCGCAGCCAGATGCTCAAGTACCACATCCAGACATCCGGCCGCTCGCTGCACGCACAAGAGATCCAGTTCAACGATATCCGCACCACCTTGCAAGCGCTGTACGCGCTCTTCGACAACTGCAACTCGCTGCACACCAACGCCTACGACGAAGCGATTACGACGCCCACCGAAGAAAGCGTGCGACGCGCGGTGGCGATCCAGCTGATCATCAATCGCGAGCTCGGTTTGAACTTTTGCGAGAACCCCTGGCAAGGCAGTTTCATCGTCGATTATTTGACCGATCTTGTGGAAGAAGCGGTGTACAAAGAGTTCGATGCGATCAGCGAACGTGGCGGCGTGCTCGGCGCGATGGACACCATGTATCAGCGCGGCAAGATTCAAGAAGAGTCGCTGTACTACGAGCACAAGAAGCACGACGGCTCGTTGCCGCTCATCGGCGTCAACACCTATCTGCCCAAGGATCACGCCGGCGAGGTGGCGACCACAATCGAGTTGATTCGGTCCACCGACGCTGAGAAGCAGCAACAAATCGACAATGTCAGCGCCTTCCAGCGCGCACGAAATGCGGTCGCCAGCGAAGCGCTGAAGCGCTTGCAATCCACGGCGCGCGCGCGGCAGAACGTGTTCCTGGAACTCTTGGAAGCGGTAAAGACCCACAGTCTGGGGCAAATCAGTCATGCGCTCTACGAGGTAGGCGGCGAGTACCGGCGGAACATGTGAGTGAACCTGCGGGCGCAATTGGCGGAAGCGCTGGCAATCTTCGACCAGTGCGACGCGAAAGCTGTACCGATCGGTGGGCTGGCGCTTGCCGCACATCGAGTGGTTCGCGCCACCACGGACATCGATTTTCTGCTGGACGCAAGCAGCTACCGGGAAGTCCGCAACGCGCTAGTGTGGTGTCCCAGAAATAACTTGAAGAAATGTCCGATGGATTTCGGCCCGAGGCAAGGCGCGAGAAGAAGTCATAGCAGCGCTATGGCGACGACGAGCAACGCAGCATTCGGGTCGAAAGACGCGGACATAATTCCAGTTATTTTTGGGACACCACACTAGTGGCTGCGGGTTTCGAATGCCTTCATGAGAGTGTAGATGCCGCGAACTTCGCGCGCGGCGGTGAGCGCTTGGACTTCATCCTTGCGCATCGACCAAGGGCTCGCGAAATGCTCGATCAAGCCGAAGATAGAACGATCTACGGCCGAAACTTGCGTGTGGTTGCGGTCGAGTCGCTGATCGCGCTTAAGCTTCGGGCGATGCCTTGTATGAGCAACTCGCGTCCGAATGACCCGTTTATCGTCGCCTCAGGCGGTATCCAGTATCCGGCCGATGGCGATCCATTGGAGGCGCTGTTCGCTTTGATGGACTTGGTGGGAGACCTGTGCCCCGATCTGCCCGACAAGCCGATCTACCAAGGCACGGTTTATCTGCTGTAGGCAAGCGGACTTGCTCGCTAAAGCCAATAGCGTCGCGTCATAGCGGGTGCTGTTGGTTTCCGGCGGCGAGGAGATTGAACGCTGCTGGCCAACAGACTGGCCAGATCGATCAGGAGAACTCCTTCTCCAGGAACCTCCGAATCTCCTCCTCGATCGCTCCTTTGATCGGCAGCAGCAGGAACGAGATATCGGCCGATACCTTGACCTCATCGGCGCTGACGACAATCTCGCCCGTGACGCCAGGTCGCGCGAACTTGAGCGTGTGCTTGTCCCACTCAGCGTTGATGTCGAACCGCTCTTTGATCTTCTTTGCGACCTTGTCGACGGCTTTCTTCGCCTTGGCCACGCCAAGGGTGTGTTCGCGCGAAATACGAATGCTGGCCATAGCTCCCCAGTACTTTTGCCGTTCGCGCGATTATGATGAAAGCCTCGGGGACTTTGGGAGCGATCGGTGCGAACAATCTGCGTTTTGCTGTTGTCTGCAGCCGCCGGTATCGCTTCGGCGCAAACGCCAGCGAAGGTACCGGCCAGCCCGGCACGGCAATCGGAGACCGATCAGATTTCGGCGAATGCCTTCGATGCGCATCTGGTGCCCGAAGAGAGCAGGCCAATCGGCGAACCCGCCTCGCACCCAAAGACCGCGCCTGAGGCGCCAGTGGCGATCGAACCCAGCGCCGGTGCGGTGCCCTCACCGATCCCCGCAACGCCAGCTCCAAGCGCGGCGAGCCAATCGGCAGCAGCGACTCCGTCGGCGCCGGCAACACCGTCGGCGACAGCTTCGATGCCAATGGCCGCCGCGCCCGCTGAACCAAGCAAACCCGCGGCGCCGCAACCTGCCGCGCCCGCCGCTGCGCCGGCCGCCACCGCTAACCCGGTTACCCCTGCGGCCACGCCTGCACCCAAATCTCCGCCAAGCGCATCCACTTTGCCCGCACCGGCCGCAGCGCCTGCGGCAACGCCGCAGCCGGCACCGCCGCCCGCACTGGCCGTCATTCGCGGTCAGTTGTCGCTGAGTAGTGGTGGTCGTCCCCTGCGGCCGCAGGAGGCCGTGGATGCGGTCGTTTACTACCGATCGTCCGTGGCGACGCCAGTGGCGGCGCCAACGCAGCCCTATGTGATGTCGACCGAGCGCAAGACCTTTACGCCGCGCGTGCTGCCGGTACCGGTGGGCGCGACGGTTCGCTTTCCCAACAACGATCCCATTCTGCACAACGTGTTCTCGACCGCGAAAGAGGCCAACTTCGATTTGGGTCTGTACGGAAAGGGCGATGGCGAATCGCATCGATTCACGCAAGCTGGCGTGATTCGCGTGTTCTGCAATGTGCATCATGCAATGGTGGCCCACGTGCTGGTGATGGACACACCGCACTTCGTCAAACCCGACGCGCAGGGACGCTTCCGGCTGGCGAATGTGCCGGAGGGGCCGGGCGAGTTATTCGTGTGGCATGAGCGCTCGCAGCTCTGGCGCAAAGCGTATGTTGTGGGAACCGATGGCGACGTCACCGTACCGTTGGAGTTGAGCAAGCGCAAGATTCCGCCGCATCTGAACAAGTTCGGCCAGCCGTATCGGAGGACACGTCCCGATGAGTATTGACAGGTTCCCGACCCACCGGCGTACCGGCTTCGCTGGTCTTTCCAAGACGCTAAACCCACACAACTGCGCGGCGCCGCGCGTCTCATTCGCCGACAGGGAAGATCATGGCTAATCGCGGTTTCAAAGTTCCGCTGGCGGCTCGCATCTTTCTCGCGAGCGCAGTCCTGGTATCGATTGCCGTCGTCCTGGCGGCCGTGGTCACGCTGCAACAAGGCAAACGCAGCGGCGATCGGGCAGTCAGCGAGAGCTTGAAGGGCGCCGGGCAAGCGCAGGCGATGCTCGAAGCGAGCGCCTTCAGCCAGCTCGACGTGATCGCCCTTTCGCTATCGAGAGACGCGGATTTCGCGCGCTATCTCGCTGCGGCGACTGACGACGGGCTGGGGCTGGGCGAGAGCGACTCGCCGCCGGGACTCGACGACTCGGCAGCCATATCGAACGACCCCGCTGCCGCCACAGATGCCGTTCCGCCACCGGAGGAACCTACGCCCGTCGTCGATGAGCCAGCCATCGACAGCTCGTCGGTCTCAGACCTGCTAAAGGAAATGAGCGAAGCGTACGGCTTCAAGTTCGGCATGGTGCTCGATTCGGAAGGCTCCGTCGTCGCGCGGACCGACGAGCGCGAGGCGTTCCAGGATAGCTTCGCCGACGATCCGCTGTTTGCCACGGTGATCAACGATCTGGCGGGCGTCACCGGCTATTGGCGCGATGGCGTGAGCTTGTATCAAGTCTCAGTGCGACCCATCGGTCTTCAGGATGAGCTGGTGGGTTTCATCATCATCGGCAAACCGGTGGATGCAACCGTCGCATCCGACGTCAAGGGTGCCTCTCGCGCTGAGGTAGCTTACTGGCTGCTCGATGGCGAAGAGCTGCGCCCCGTTGCCAGTTCGCTGCCGGCGGATGCCGAAGCCAGCCTGAAAGAGTCGCTGATTCCCATCAAGCCGCAGGCTAAATCGATGCTGGCCAGTGGCACCGGACTCGATCGGCTGGATGTCGCGATCGCCAAGCGGAAGTATGCGGGCGCACTTGCGCCACTGTTTGGACAGCCAGGGCAAGCCGTCGGCGGCGTCATCACGCTGACATCAGTGGATGACGCGATGGCGCCGTTCATCAGCATCCAGAACGCGGTCATGATTGGCGGCCTGGTCGCCCTGGTGTTGGCCCTGGCCGTGTCCTGGTGGCTGGCGCGTCGCGTGTTGCGACCGGTGGCCGAGTTGACCGATGTCGTCGAGCTGGCGGCGGGCGGCAATTATTCGCAGGAACTCGATATCGCCGGTAACGACGAAGTCGCGCGGCTTGGCCGCGCCTTCGACCTTCTGCTCAGCGATTTGCGCGAGAAGAAGGACATGGAAGGTTATGTCGGCCATGTGTCGCGTTTTTTGCCCGATCCGGTGAACGAGGAACCGGCGGCGCCCGCACGCCCCGCACCAAAGCCTGCGGTGCGGCGCGACGCGGTGCTCGTGGGCCTGGAGCTGCGCCGATTCTTGAAGGCACCGACCAAGGGCGAGGAAGCCATCACCTTGACCGCGCTCGGGCAACTCGTCGAAGAGGCGCTGGCACGCGCGGGCGTTGCCGGCGGCGAGCTGCTGGAGCAGGAAGGTCCGCGATTGATGTTCGGCTTCACCGGCGAGTCGCCGGAGTTGCGTGCGCTGGCGACCGTACACTTCTGGATGGAGGGCCGCATCGGCGTTGCCGAGAACGGGGCCGCGGCGGCAATCGCCTCGGGCGAAATCGTGCATGGCTCCCTGCCCTCGCGCCCCGAATCCACGGCGACGATCGGATTGCCAGTGCTGCAGGTCGAACGCCTGCTGGCGGAAACGCCAATCGGATCGACGTTGCTGGCGCCAGCGCTGGGTGAGAAGCTCAAGGCCATCGGTCAGGTGGCGGTGCTGAAAGTGGCCAACGGTCAATCGAGCGGCAAGCGCTTTCTGGCCGTTGAGCGCGAGGGCCTCTCGGTGCTCGCGAAGATCGCCCCAGGGCTATCGCAGCCAACGCAAATGGCCGGCGCTCCTTTGAATGCCACGCTGATACCGGGCGCGATTCTGGGTTCGCCCAACGATCATGCCTCGACGCGCCTCGCCACCGGCATGCGCTTTGCCGGTCGCTACGAAATCCTGGCGATCCTGGGCGCTGGCGGCATGGGCATGGTGTACAAGGCGCGCGATGTGGAGCTTTCCGACATCGTCGCCCTGAAGATGCTGCGGCCCGGCATGCTGGTCGATGCCGAGCAGCTGGATCGACTGAAGAGCGAGCTGAAACTGGCGCGCAAGATCACCCATCCGAATGTGCTGCGCACCTACGATTTTGGCGATTTCCAAGGCGTGCCGTATATCTCGATGGAGTACGTCCGAGGCTTGACGCTGCGGCATTTGCTGCAGCAGGCCGGCAAGCTGCCGTTCTCGGCGGCGCTACGCATCGCGCGGCAGCTGTGCATGGGCCTGGATGCCGCACATCAGGTGGGCGTGATCCATCGCGACATCAAGCCGGAGAACATCATCATCGAGCAAAGCGGTAACGCCAAGCTGATGGATTTTGGCATCGCGCGTCCGGCGCGTCGCGCCGATCCTGGTCACACCCAACCCGGCACTTTCCTCGGCACGCCGAACTACGCCTCGCCGGAGCAGTTATCCGGCATGGATCTCGATCAGCGGTCGGATATCTATTCCACCGGTGTGATGCTGTGCGAGATGTTCTGCGGCAAGTTGCCGTTCTCAGGCGGCAATACGATGGAGTTGTATGTGGCGCATCTGCAGCAACCACCCATCAAGCCCTCGGCGTTGTGGACCGATATCCCCAAACCGCTTGAGGAAGTCATCCTGAAGTGCTTGGAGAAAAAGCCCAGCGATCGTTACGCCACGGCGTCGGATTTGCTGGTTGGACTGTCGGTGCTACGCGCTTGAAGACGGTTATTGGTGGTTGGTTATTGGTGCTTGGACGAACAGCAAGTCCAAAGCGACGATCTTGCCTGCAACCAACAACCGAGAACCAGGAACCAAGAACCAAAAAGGGGGCACAGATGCGAACGTTGATCGGCGTGGCGTTGTTGGTCGCGACGGCTGGCGCGACGGCGCAGGACAGTCCTTGGACGTATTACGGCGATCTCCGTCTGCGCGCCGAGAAGACAGCCGACATCCCCGCGCGCAGCGACGACATCGAACGCTTGCGCTCGTTCCTTCGCGCCGGCGCGCGCTACAACAACGAGAACGGCTTCGAGTTCGCTGCGGCCGGCAAACTCGGCGTGGGCAGCGACGACAATGCCGACAACATCCGCAATCTCGACAACGAGCGCTCCGACAGCGGCGGCATCGATGAGCTGTACGTTGCGTGGGCGGCCAGCGAGTCGACGCGCTTTCAGCTCGGCAAGGGCCGCAACCCATTCGTCACTACACCGCTGACCTGGGATCGCGATCTGCGCCCGATCGGCGCCTACGTGGAGTATCAGACCTCGGTCCGCGACTTCGACGCCTTCTATTTCACCGGCGGCTATTTCGCTGGCGACCATCTGTATAGCGACGACTCGAAAATCGCCGGGCTGCAGATCGGCTATGGCTGGATGGAAGGCGCCGAGTCAGGCTTCAGCACTTTCCTGGGCTACTTCGATTACAGCGACCTCGATCGCGCCGCTCGCAGCGGACTGGGGCGGACCAATCGCCGCGTCAATAACCGGTTTGTGTCGGATTTCGATCTCTTGAACTGGCAGCTGATCGGACGGTTGCAGCTCGCCGAGAAACCGCTGGTCACGAGGCTCGATCTGGTGCGCAATCTGGGCGCGGACGACCTGCGCGACGGCGCGCGTTTCTCGGCCATCTGGGGCGACGCGGAAGGCTTGGGCGGCTGGGAAGTGGGCTACTCCTACCAACGCCCGCAGCGAGACGCGGTGCTCGCCTACTTCGCGGAAGACGACTGGTGGTTCCACTCTTTCGCACGCGGATACATGCCCTGGGTGGCTTACGGTTTCGAGCGCGGTATCAGCGTGCAGCTCTCTGGTTTCGTCGAACGCCGCGATTTGCTCGACGACACCACTAAACGGCTACTCTTGGACGTGCGCAAGCGCTGGTAGTCTTCTGCTCATATGAAATTGCACTTTCCGGGCGGCGAACACAAAGACCTCGTTTCTGGCGACGGGGTGATCCGCATCGGCTCGGCGCCGGATTGTCGGGTGCTGCTGCCCGCGGCCAAAGGTATCAGCGCGCATCATGTCGATATCGAAATCGACATTAAGCGCGGCATTACGCTGGTGGTCATCGATGCCGGCTCGCCGGTGCACGTTAATGCTCGCCCGATCAAGCAGAAGGCGATTTTGCGCTACGGCGATGTGGTGACGGCGGGCCAAGTGCGCATGCTGATCAAGCCCGATCAGGAGCGCAACGAGAAGCCGCCCAAAGCTGCGGGGGACACGCAAACCCGCATGCGCCAGGTTCCGCCGCGCGTCGTGCTGCGCGGCGTCTCTGGCGCGTACTTCGGCAAGGTGATTCAACTGCGCGCGAACACCACCATCGGCCGCGGCAGCGATTGCGATCTGGTGCTCAACGAGCCGGAGATGAGCCGAAAACATGCGCAGATCGAAAACACGACGGAGGGTCTGTTCTTACGCGATATCGGCTCCGCTAACGGCACGTTCGTCAACGGCACGCAAGTGCGCGACACCGTGCTCAAACCGGGCGATCAAATTGCCTTCGACCAAAACCGCTTTCTGATCGAAGCGCCCGGTTATTTGCTCGAGTACAACGAAGAGCCAATCACCGGCGTGATCACCCAGGTGCAGCGCCCGCTGCAAATACCGCAACCCGCCGTCCCATCCAACAAGGTTCCCGTGAACCAGCAAAACGACACCGTCGACTGGATCATCATGGGCGCCGCTGTGGTCACGCTGGTCGCACTGGCCGTGCTGGTTTACCTGGAGTTCGGGCAGGTCACTTAGCCGGGCTTCGCTTTTGGTGCGCGGACCCATGGTCCGCAGCTGACAGATTACCCAGCCGAGCTTCGCTTTTGGTACGCGGACCCATGGTCCGCACCTGCCAGGTTACCCAGCCGAGCTTCGCTTTTGGTACGCGGACCCATGGTCCGCACCTGGCAGACTACCGCTTGAGGTACGCGGACCCATGGTCCGCATGCTCCAGGTTTGTAGGACGCGGACCTCAGAGCAATGGCAAAGCTGCGGACCATGGGTCCGCGTACCAAAAGCGAATCACGAATTGCACTGAAAGTACAAAACGTCCGTCGGGTCTTTGTCGACCGCCTGCCCGAGGCTGATCTTGCCGCTCTTGCGCAGTTGCAGCTCGTCGCGATGCAGGCGCAGCTCGTCGTCGTCGCCGAGTTTGACGTAGGTGCCGTTGGTGCTGCGGTCGGTCAGCACGAAGTAACCGCGCTTGAATTCGATGTGCGCATGGTTGCGCGACACCCATTCGTTGTCGACCACCAGCGTGCTGCTGGGATCCCGGCCTAAGCCAAACGGCGGCGAGCTGCTCGACAGTTCGATCAACTGGCCGCGATAGCGCAGCGAAATCTTGGCGCCCGCAGGCGCATCTTCCAGGCGGATCGCGCGCGCGACCATGGTGACATTGGAGGTGTCTTCCTGCCAGATGACATCCACGATCTCAACGGGGTTCATCTTGCCAGCGACGCGCACATCGCCCAAGTGCCGTGTGCGGACTATCGTGCTGTTGGTCAGGCCGCGCACCGTGGACAACGTGGTGACGATTTGCTCGCGTTTGGCCATCTGCGTCATACGCGCGGCAGTGTTCACCGCATCGCCGTAGACATCGCCGTCTTCCAACAACGCCTCGCCGTGGTGCAGTCCAATGCGCACCGCGAGGGTTTCTTTTTGCCAGTTTGGATCGCCGTGAACTCGGCGCTGCATGTCGATCGACGCCATCAAGCCCGACATCGCGCCAGGGAATGTGCACATCAGCTCATCGCCGATGGTCTTGATCACGCGCCCGCCGTGGCGCTTGGTGACCTCAGTGAGCGCGGCCAATACCACGGTGGTAATCGAACGCGCGCCAACATCGCCAAGCTTTTCGAAAAGCTTGGTGCTGCCGGCGATATCGGCGAACAGGATGGTGATCGGCTGAAGGCTCATGCCACCAATGCTAGGACATGCGATAGGGGCGGGCAAAGCCCTGATTTCGATTGCAGGTGAAAACAGTCGTTGCAAGCTTCCGCAATCGTTCCAAGTTGTCTGCGCATTTCCTCCACAGTCGCGGCGCAGCCTTGAGCTCGGGCCAACGTCAGGCCGCTGCAAAGGAGCACACCGTGACTCGAGCATTCATGCTGGCAATCGCGCTGGCAACCGCCACTTCCACTTTCGCTGAGCCAGGATTGCCACCGCCCGTGGAATCGGTTTTGAGCGAGCTTTCGCTGGACGACGCCAAGCGCGCCGAAGTGCGCGCCACCTTGTTGCGGCAGCGCGCCGAGCGGCGGCAGCAACGTGAACCGCTGAAAGCCAGACATCAGGCCGAATTGGCGGCTTTGCTGACGCCCGATCAATTGGTCGCGCTGAGGGCCGCGATGCCGCCGCCACCGGGCCACCACTCACCCCGCCAACATCGTCGCTAAGGAGCAGCCCATGCGCATCATGACTTTATTGCTCCTGGCGTGCGGCGCAGCGCACGCCCAGAACGCTTTCGTCCATTTCGAATCGCCGCATGTCAGCCCGCTGGCGCTGTCCGGCGATGGCAACACGCTACTGGCGGTCAACACGGCCGACCATCGCCTCGAAGTTTTTGCCGTGTCCGGCAGCGCGCTGAACCTGCAACGCTCGATCCCGGTCGGTCTCGATCCCGTGAGCGTGCGCTGGCGCACCGGCACAGAGGCCTGGGTCGTCAATCACGCCTCGGACTCGATCAGCATCGTCAATGTCGCCAACGGCACCGTTTCCAATGTGCTGGCGACCGGAGACGAGCCGGCCGATGTGGCCTTCGCTCAGGGTCGCGCGTTTGTGACGCTGTCCTTGCGCAATCAGGTGCAAGTGTTCGATGCCGCCGCGCCGGGTGCCCCGACCAATACGCTGGCGCTCGATGGCGAAGAGCCGCGTGCTATGGCTGTGAGCCCCGATGGCACGCGCGTGTATGTGGCGTTCTTCGAATCCGGCAACGGCACCACAGCGCTATCTACGGCGCGCGTGTCGAACGCCACTGGTCCTTATGGCGGCGTCAATCCGCCGCCCAACAGCGGCACACAGTTTTCGCCGCCGCTCGCGCCGGGCTTGCCCCCTCCCCCGCCGGTGGCGCAGATCGTGCGCAAGAACGCCAATGGCCAGTGGATCGACGACAACAATCGCGATTGGTCCTCGCTGGTTCCTTGGAATATCGCCGATAACGATGTGGCGATCATCAATTCCAGTTCCCTCGCCGTCAGCTACGTATCGCGCGCGATGACCAGCGTGATGCAACTAGCTGCTGCCCCCGATGGTCGCGTTGCATTGGTCGGCACCGAGGCGCGCAACGAAATCCGCTTCGAGCCCAACGCCAAAAGCATTTTTATTCGCGCGCAGCTGGCCAGTTTTGCGGCGGCCAATCCCGGCGCGACCACAACCGTCGATCTGAATCCGCACCTCACCTACACGGTGCGCTCAGTACCACAAGCAACACGCGACCTATCCATCGGCGATCCGCGCGGCGTGGTTTTCCATCCGAGCAATGGTGAGATTTACGTGGCCGGCATGGGTTCCAACAATCTGATCGTCACCAACACCAGCGGCACGCGTCTGGGCCGCATCGAGTTGGGCCAGGGGCCCACCGGCATCGTGCTCAACAGTGCGGGCACGCGGCTCTACGCGCTGAACAAGTTCGACGGCTCGATCTCGGTGATCGACACCGCCGCGCGCAGCGAACTCTCGCGCACGGCGTTTTTCGATCCCACGCCGCTCGCTATCAAAGAAGGACGACCACTGCTGTACGACACCCATGCGACCAGCGGGCTCGGACAAGCCTCCTGCGCGGGCTGCCACGTGGATGCGCGCAGCGACGGCTTGGCGTGGGATTTGGGCGATCCCTCGGGCGCCACCAAAGCCATCAATCAACCCTGTCGCCCGCCGCTGCAGAACCAGTGCAACAACCGCGCCTGGCACCCGATGAAAGGTCCGCTGCAGACGCAAACCCTGCAAGGCATCGTCGGCAACGGCGCCATGCATTGGCGCGGCGACAAAGAGAACGTCGCCGCTTTTGCGCCTGCCTTCGTTGGCCTGCAAGGCGATGATGCTGAACCCAGTGCCAGCGACATGCAGAAGCTCGAAAACTTCATCGCCAGCATTCGCTATCCGGGCAATCCCAACCGCAATCCCGATGGCAGCTATCCGGCAACGGTGGCCGTCACCAACGGCAGCGGCGATCCGCTCAGCGGCGAGAATCTGTTCCTGACCTTTCCCTCGCTGCCCGCGGGCACTTGCGTCAGTTGCCACGCGCTGCCCACCGGAACCACACAGGAAATCGATCTGCCGCCAAACCGCCAACCGCTCAAGAATGCGCAACTGCGCGGTGTGTGGGAGCGCACGGGAATGTCGTTTGCGAGCCAGAACAACATTCGCGGTTTCGGGTTCATGAGCGATGCCTTGCACGACACACTGGCGTCTCGCACCGGGCCGCCGTTCACCTGGGGCACGCCGCAGCAGACCCCACAGCGCCGCCGCGATGTGGAAGCCTTCATGCTGACGATGGCCACCGAAACTCCGGCCGCCGTCGGGCGCGTGGTGTGGTTCAACGGCGCCAACAACAACGATGCCACGCTGACAACGCTGCTCAGCAGCCTGACCACGCAAGCCGATGCCGGCACGCTGGCGCTGATCGCACGGCGCTTCGATGCCAGCGGCGCGCGCGGCTTCGTCTACGCCACGCAATCGGTTTGGCTCAGCGATCGCGAGAACGCGCCGACGACCGCCACCGCGCTGCGCTCAGGCGCCAGCAGCAACGTCACGGTGATGTTCATGGCGGTGCCGATCACCACCCAGTTCCGCGTGGGCGTGGACCGCGACGCCGACGGCGTGTTCGACCAGGATGAGCTCGATCACGGCAGCGACGCGGCCAATGCGAGTTCCCTGCCCGCCGCGTTCTGCCGCGCCGATTTCGATGCCAACGGCACGCTCAACGCCGCCGACCTGAACGCCTTTACCAGCGCCCACACTGCTGGCAACCCACGCGCCAACTGGGACCGCTCCTTCGCCGCGAACGGCCTGCCGACGATTACCGCAGCGGATCTGAGCGGCTACCAGGCCGCCCACGCGCTAGGGTGCGCCAGCGGCGAGTTTTCGTTTGCCGATGGGTTTGAGTAGGCCGCAATTCAGGGCGCGGAGCAGGAACACGATCCGCGCCCGATCGCCTTCAGGTCTACCCCGCGACGCGGACCTACTAGGCCGCGCTGCACCTGAAAAGCCAGCGCCATCGCTGTCTATCCAATCGCAGCGTCGATTCCGGCCCGAACAACCGAACCTTCATACGGAACGTAACGGCCGGAGATACGCGGCTACTTTACATTTGGTCAAAAGAGCGCACAATCTGCAAAAACCTTTACGAGTCACACCATGGAAACCCGGTCGTGTGTACTGTGCCTCTGGCTACGGAATACCTGGCTGCTGATCCTGCTCGGGCTGTTGCTGCTCGGTGCACTCTGGCTGTTTCGCGACCTTGCGCGTTTCCTGTTCTGGCTCTACTTAAGTGTGTTGGTGCTTGCGGGCCTGTTGTTATTCGCGCGGCTCGCTCAGCGAATGTGGGCAAAGCTGTGCAGAAAACTTGGTGCGGATTCCAAAGGAACGGGATCGCGCGGCCATCCCAAACCTCGACCCGTCCGCGTACCGGCAACGATCTACAAACGCCCGGACCCGATGATTTACAGTCAGGGTTGGCTGCTGGCCCGCGGCCTGGGCGTCACCTGGGACAATCCCGATATCAAACTGTTCGAACTGAGCGGCGGCAGTCAGCTACCTGCGCAAGCGCACGCCCTGGCGCCCGGCACGCCGCATCTGATTCGCGCACAGATCTGGAACGGCTCCTTCGACGCACCAGCAGTCAACCTGCGCGTGCGGTTCTACTATCTGGACTTTGGCGCCGGTGCGCTGCGAACCTACATCGGCGAGACCTTCGTCGACGTTGCGGTTAAAGGCAGCGCGGATGCGCCAGCACTGGCCGAAGTTCCGTGGCAAACGCCAAGTATCGCTGGGCACTACTGCGTGCAAGTGGAATTGGTATGGCCCGACGACGCCGATCCTGGCAACAACCTCGGGCAGACCAACCTCGATGTAAAGCCCCTCAACTCGCCCAACGCAACGTTCACCTTTTTGCTCCGAAACGACGGTGCGCAAACCGCTCGCCTTCGCCTTCTTGCCGATAGCTATCGCTTACCGCAGCGAGAAGTTTGCACCCGCGAAAGGCTGCCGCGAGAGCTGCGAGCGCGGCAGTTGGCCGAGCACGCGCGAACAGCGTGGGCGTTGCCAGAATCCTGGAAACTCGACTACCAGAGCGATATCGACACCCCGTGGCGGCCGGGCGAGGAGCGGATGGTCAAGGTCAAAGTCACCGCGCCCGACGACTTCGTTGGAAGCTTCGACATCAACCTGAACGCCTTCGACGAAGGCCGACTGGTTGGCGGCGTCACTCTGCGCGTCCACAGTTAAGAGGGAGATTGTCATGGGACCGCAATACACCAAGTGCGTGCCGGAAAACGACTTCTCGGATCTGAACTATTACTATTTGACCTTGCTTGCAGGCGTGTCCATCGTGGCGCTATTTGCGCCCGGAGCTGGCGTGATCGCGGGTCTGGCAATTCTGGAAGGCCTGCGCTACGTACTTAATTGGCTGCTCTACGGCAAACTCATTTGCCTGGTGCGCAACAAGCCTGATTGCGAGTGCCCTTCCCTGTCCAGCCATGGGCAAACGGTATGCGCCATCGGCGAGATCGTCGACACGGAAGCCGTCGGCGAGGATAAGAATCTGATCGAGGATCTGGACGACGACTACTCGATCAACCTTGCCCTGATGCCGGTCAGCATGGCGCCGTATGTCGCGCTTGGCCACGAGAAATCCAAACCCGAGTACATGGCGATCGCCACTGCCGCCGACCAGGTGCAGGGCGATCTGCACGCCCGCCAGATCTCCAAGCATGGCAAGGCCAGCGAATTTGGCTACCTGCGCGATCTGATCTGGATCACCGTCGAAGGGAACTACGTCGCATACAACGAAGTTGTTGGACGCGATCCCAGCCAGCCCATCGACAAATACACCGATTGGCTCGTCGACAACGCCTGGAAGAGCCCCAAAAGATTCAAGATGCCCGTGCTGCATTGCGAGTTCGAGGGTTCACGTACCCGCGATGTGCTGGACGTGATCGAGGGCTTCCCCTTCGGCACAAAATTCTGCAAAGCCAATTTCATCTTCAACATACTTTGCCGCATCGTCGCCGCCATTTTTTCGCCGGTTCTCGCTGCCGCAGTGCTGGCCGCCTGGTTCGGCAACGACGATGGCGAAGAGGGCAAAGACCAAGCCGGAGGCGGCGAGTTGAAACTGAAGGATCGAGTGATCGTGCGCGGGACCTTTACCTACGATGCCGGTCACGAAGGGTGGAACGAGGTCCACGCCGTGCGCATCGTACAGAAGGTTTTTGATGCCCCCAACGAACCCAACGCGTTTCGCGACTATCTCGATCGCTGGTGCAAACGCCTTGGCGAGGCAGCGCCCAACGACCGCATCGACGAACGCGGCGATCCGCTCACGACGGAGGAGCCCAGGCGCCCACGAGATGATTGGCGCATGCATCCGCTCGTGGATGGCTGCGAACCGAGCGATCAGGAACCGATCATTCGTTAGGTCGCGCGAACTGCTCAAGCGTTCGGCATCGCCGCGAAAGCGAGAATGTGGCGACTTCGCTGGAAGCGCGACCATACGCTACGCAAGGTCACTGAACCTCTGCGCTCGCGGCGGCGACGAGAACGCTGACGTCTGCCGAAACTCGCCACCGCGCGAGCCGAACTGGCCCTAAAGAGCACAGTTCCACGTACGGACAGTTACCCTCACAACCGGAGCGTCGCCGTGCGCCAACCGATCTTCACCCTATTGCTGATGACGACCATCGCCACTTCGGCGTTTGCCGACAGTGGAACCGCCTTGCCGATATTCACTGGGGCCGACGACGATGCCAACACGAAAAGCGCGCCGGCGGCGACCTTGCTCGGGCTCGCGCAGGAACCGGGCTGGGAAGTGCGCTTCGAGTCCTTTGCCGATGGCACGATACTGATCAGCGAGCGGACCCGGGAAAGCAGCAGCAAAGTCAAGGGACTGCAGGCGCAGGCCGCAAAGCACGGTCTTCGCTTGTGCCCGGCAGAACTTTTTCAGGCACTCACACAACAGCCGGCGCCGACGGTTCTTCTTGAATCGTGCGACAAAGACGCCCCATCGCCGGCGCTGAAATCGTTCTCCATCGATGAAATCTTCCGCGACCGTCCGCTGCTCTGCAACGGGCAGAGCGACGATCAACAATTTCGCGAGATCGAATGCAATAACGTGCTCGGAGGATATTTCCTCGCTGGCGGAGACCAGAGTTTCTGGTGCGCCAATACCTTGCGCAGCAGTAGCGATCGCTCCATGTACGGCGCGCTCAACGACGAGGGCGAGATCGCCGAAAGCCGCGTCGTCAGTTGCGGCGGGTACAGTCGCTTCCGCTTCTACAAGCGCGACAGCGTCGACGATCCCTGGTCGCTGTACCGCGACTACACTCTAGCCGCTGGCGAGTACATCAACCTCTGGGCGCAAGACGCCGACGCCTTCGGCGACGTGGATTTCCGCTTTCGCGTCACCAGTTCCGGCGGACAGCATCGCAGCACCGGCATTTTTATCGACAACTGAATCGTCGTTGGCGGCGAGCTCACGGGCCGCCGCGAACTGTGATCACACGCGTGGCGTCATCGTATCCATCGAACGCCTGCGCTGAGCTTGCCGACGCGTTGAGCCCAGGGAACCCAAGCTGCTGCCGCCTCGTCAGGCGGTAGCTTGGTCGAATGCGCGGCGTCGGAAAGCAAGCCGGCGCCTGGAATTTGTGCGTCAGCTATTCGCGATGGCTTGACCTACGCTTTTTTCGATTTGGCTCAGAAACGGGGGAAAAGGGCGGTTCCTGGTTGGACCTGGGCATCGATAGCGGAACGTCGATCGCGACTGACCCAGCGACCGCGCGCATCCAGGTTCGCACGACTCGCCGCTTTCGCGCAGTATCCGTCTGCGCCTTGCGCAATTCACATCGCTACCGAAGGCCTGCCATGAGCCAATCGCAAGACGAGAAAAAGCCATTCGACCCGTTCGAACTGACCGCCGCAATTCTGCTGGGCCTCGGCGCCACTGCGGCCTCAGTCGCCGGCCACCAGAACAACCTTTGGGGTGGGCAGAGCGCGCAAGCCTATAGCGCTGCCGCAGCGATGACGACCAGCGCATCGACGACCTTCAACAATGAGCAGTCCACCTACGACAACGATGTGGACATCGAACGTCGCACCAAAGAGTTGATTTGGGAGTCGCGAGAAGACGCGGGCCTCAGCCGCAGCGCCGGAATGGCCAGCTGGATGCTGGTCTCGCAGCTGTCCGCCACCGCCTACAAGCATCTCGGCTTGCCCGAAGAAGTGCGCAAAGACTACTGGGACGGAAATGCGGAGGCTGTCCTGACGCCAGAGCACTTGGAGACCGCATTGGTAAACGATCTCTCCTCGGATTATGTGGGTGAGTTGTTTGCCGACAGCGCCGCCGAGTTCGCCGCCGCCGACAAGCGTTTCGAAGAAGGGAACGACGCCAATACCAAGGGCGACCAGTTCTCTTTGGCCGTGGTCATCTTCACCGTGTCCTTGTTCTTCGCCGGTTTGTCGCTGGTCTTTAAAACCAGACTGCGCTGGGGATTTCTCGGTCTGGGCGCAACGGTGTTAGTGGCCGGCTTGGGTTACATGACCACTCTGACCTGGGCTTGACGGCATTTGCCATCCATCTGGTTCGAAGCCTGCACGACGATCAACTATCTGAAAAAGGTGTTCGAGGACAGCGAACCACGTAGGGCGGAACCCGCGCGCCGAATCCAATGACCGTGCCGTGATCCGTCCGCGCGGTTTCCGCCGCCGGCCCGCGACAACCGTCGTTCATCGTGCCGTGCGCGTAACGGTGGAATCCGCACGATGAAGCGTGTGCGGGTTCCACCCTACGGGGAATCCGCCTTACTCGGGTTGCGAATGTCGCCCTCGTGATCTGGTCGCCGCCGGCGACTAAATCCTTGTCAGGCCTAATGAACCATGCTGTCGCCAGCTCGACGAAGCGACGGCAACAAGAAGTGTGAGCAGCTCGCCGAGCGCGAACAAGCTCCACTTCGAGCCATCCACCGATCAGACCGGCTGCTATCGCCGGACCGTTGCGGATAACGCGCAGACATCCACAACGGTCTGGCGCGTGCAACCCTTGTGAACCGGTGACAGACATATCACCGGAGACGATTAGCACCCAGGATCCTGGGCGCTATTGATGCACGCGATCCTGCTGACCTCCTGTGATCGAAGGCGACTGCCTATTCAAATCCATTCGCGAACACCGCAGCCGGACGCGCCGTGTAGTAGATGGGCATGACGCCCACCGGACCGATGACGTTGTTCAGCGCGGCGCCGGTCCTGAGTGCCGTGGCACCGAACATGATATCGGTCGCGAAGAAGGTCACGAAGTTTTCACCGGGCAGCAAGCCGTTCACCGTCGCCGTTCCGGGGGCGGTGCCGGTCGCCGGCGTGAAGCGACCGCGCTTGTCGCCCGCACGGTAGTAGATCGCACTCAAGGCGGGATTGATCGGGCTGTAATTGCCGCTGACCGTGAAGCTCAGATTGGCGTCGCCGCCAAACACGCGGTGGCCGCCTCCGACCAGGCTCGCGGCGGTCCTGCGCTGGGTCATCACCGTGATCGATGGGCGCATGAACGTGACATTGTTGCCGCCCTGATTCGCCACGAATACATAGCCATCGACCGGGTTGACGGAGATCGCGCCGGGAGCGGTCCCCGCATTCAGGACGTGTCGCGAAGCCGTGATGCCATCGATGACGATGAAGTTGTTGCTGCCCGCGTTGGTCACATAGACCTTGTCGGCCACCGGATCGATCGTGATGGCCGACGGATTCGTGCCGCCAGCGACCGTTGTCGTGGTGTGGTCGGCACCATTGATGATGGTGACATTGTTGCTGCCGAAGTTGGCGACGTACACCTTGTTGGTGAGGGCGTTGACGGCAATGGCGCGTGGGTTGGTGCCCACGGCGACCGTGGTCAACACCGTGTTGTTGCTGCCATCGATGACGGTGACGTTGTTGCTGCCGCCGTTGGCCACATAGACCCGGTTGATGGCGCGGTTCACCGCGACGGCGACCGGGTCCGTACCCGCGGCGACCGTGGCCACCGAGGCATTGGTGCTGCCATCGATGACGGTGACATTATCGGTGCCTTCGTTGGCAACGAACAGCCGCTGGGTGACGGGATTCACGGCCAGGCCCCTGGGGCCGGTGCCCACGGCAACCGTGCCGGCAACGGCGCCGTCCGCCGAAATGATCGTGACATTGTTGCTGCCTTGGTTGGCAACAAACACCTTGCTGCTGAAAGGATCGACGACCACGGCCCTGGGGTTGGCGCCCACCGCCACGGTGGTGGTCCCGTTGTTCGCACCATCGATGACGGTCAGGTTGTTGCTGGCCGAATTGGCCACGTAAATCTTGTGATTGACCGGGTCGGTGGCCAGTGCGGCGGGGCTGGCGCCGGTTGGAACGGTGGCCGTGCTGTTGCCGGTCGATGCGTCGATCACCGTGACGTTATTGCTGCCGCCATTGGCGACATACACCCGGTTCGCAACCGGATTGACGGCCACTGCGACGGGACCCGTGCCGACTGCGGTGGTCGCGCTGACATGGTCGTCCGCATCCACGATCATCAGGCCCCCGACGAAGTCACCACCCTCTGGGCTGGAACCGCCTGCCGCAGTCGGCATCTCCCCTTGCATGCTCAGGTAATAGTAGTTGTTGGTCACCGTGTTCATTCCGACTTCAAACATGTCGCAGAGTGTGGTGCATAGTTGCATTTCCGTGTTGGTGGCGTTGTCGATGATCGAGGCCCGGCCATGAGTATTCGCATGGCTCTGCACGGAGATCTGGTTGGTGACGCTGTTGACGATGATGCTTGATGGATAGTTGCGCATATTGGGATAGTCGTGCACGACGACAGTATTGGTGGCACCTTCGATATGGTAAAACTCCCGTGAAGAGGAGAACCCCGCGCGGCGCGAGGGGAACCAAATCCGGTTGGCCACCGGATCCACACTGACATTCCCAGTCTTGTTTGCGGAAATTATGGGGAGCGATGGCTCGCTGGCTTCGATCGTGTGGGTTGCGCCGTCGATCACCGTGAAACCTCCGCCGTCCCTATCATGCTCAACATAGATCTTGTTGGTGACAGGATTCACGGCGATACCCAAGGGCTCATTCCGGACCGTGATGGTCGTCAGCAGCGTTGCAGGCGTGGTACCAACTGCGCCATTGAGCACGATGACCTTGTCGTTTGCGAAATCGGTCATGTAAACGCGGTTGGTCACCGGATTGACCACCACCTGTCTGGGTTGAGCCCCCGAGGCCAAATTGACACGGGCGCTCTCATTGGTGTTGCCATCCACAACAACGACGCCCGGGAATAAAGCGCCCGCAAAATACACCTTGTTGGTGACTGGATTGACTGCAACGGACGTGGCTCCCAAACCCAGCATATCCAGCTCGGTCATGACGTTGGTTTCGCCATCGATGACCCAACCTCTAAGGTTAAAGGCCTCGTAAACATAGATCTTGTTGGTCAGAGGATTCACGCCAATGCCGGGATAACGCGGATCACTCACTGATAGCCCCCCCGTCGTTTGGAGCGACGCGATTTGCGTCTGCGTGGATCCGTCAATCACGTACACCAAGCCGGTTAGGTCCACGATGTACGTCCGGTTGGTGACGGGGTTCGTGGCAATGGCATAGTTGTTGGCGCCCCATCTGGTAAACATCGCTTTCATCACCCTGGGGGCCGCGTGGCTTGCAGTCACGGCGAGGAGCAGCAACGCGCATACGCACATGGTGAACAGCCGGCGCGGGGGACTTGGGGTCACAGGTGGATTTGCACCCGTGTGGCGCCGGGTCAAACGATCGATGATCACTTCTGTGCGACGACTGACGTGCATTGTTCAACTCCCTGTAACGATCGAATTGACCCTCGGAACCACGGCGTCCCGACGGATTGGCATGAGCTACAGGGTAAAGGCGCAAAAACGCCTAAGATTCGATCATCGATTCTGAAAATGAGCACACGTAGGGCGGAACCCGCGCGCCGAATCCAATGACCGTGCCGTGATCCGTCCGCGCGGTTTCCGCCGCCGGCCCGCGACAACCGTCGTTCATCGTGCCGTGCGCGTAACGGTGGAATCCGCACGATGAAGCGTGTGCGGGTTCCACCCTACGGGCAATTCGCCTTACGCGGGCTAAGAAAATCTCTGCCACGCTCAATCACCACGGTGCTCATCTCATCGACGCTTCGAGGTCCAGAGCGAACGGCGCCGATCGGTTCAACGAATCCGAACCGACCAGACGCCGATGGCCGCGATAGGTGCCCGGCGGTCGATCGCATCAAAGCTGGACGAACGGCGTTGTTCCAACACACGCCCAGGTGGTTCCGGTGATCTTGTCGGTGGAAAAGGCGTTGAGTTTTGCTTGCTGCGCGTGCTGCCAGATGCCTTGGCTGTTCAGCACGTAACCGCGCGCGATCAGGTTGGCGGCGCGCAGTGAGGCGATGCTTTGCCGCCAGGTGTCGAAGTTCGAATCCGACAGATTCGACGAGTAGATGATCTGCTGGCCGCTGCTCGGCACCGTCACCAACTTGCCGCTGTCGAAATCAATATCGGCGAAGCACAATCGCTGCCGCGGCAGGGTCTTGGCGTAATACGACTTCCAATCCTTGTTGCCGCTCAAGCAGAAAACGAACTTGCCGCGCAGCGCATCGGTATCTGGCCAACCGTTCTGACGAACATAGGCCACGAAATCGTCGCTCTGCGGGGAGAGTTGTCCGGGCGAGTAAATCAGTGCCGCATCGAACCACTCGCGCAGATAGTTGTCGATCTCGTCCGGGAACGACTCCTTCGCCCCCTGGCTGCTCTTGATATCGACGGTCACGAAGATGACGTCGTGATCGACGTTCGCGAGATGCCACGACAGCAGATAACCAAGATACGAAGCGAAGGGAGGCCCACTCGACGTGCTGTGCGCAACGGTGAAGTAACCCAGCGATCGCCCTTGGGTGCCATCCGAATGTCGCCAGATGTCGTACTCGAGTCCGCGACATCCGGCGTTCGCGGGGTCGTCCGGGTGGAAGGTCAACGACACATGCGAATCTTCATCGCGATCGTAAGAGTTGTGCGATTGTTTGTACGAGGCTTGGTTGTATTTCACGGACAACTCCGACGACGAGATGGGCCAGCGCAGAGCGCCGATCGCAGCGACAGGCCGCGCCGCGCCACATCATCGTCGCAGCAATCGCTCACCGGCGATAGCGCAGAAATCTCGCAAATTCTGACTGCGGGATATGCCGCGGTGGCGCGAATTGCATGTGCTAGCGCTGGTTGCGTGACCTGAAAAGGTACCAGTCCTGTTGCGCCAGACTCAGACAGTCAAATGCTGCGAACCGGGGCTGCGTTCCGGGCCCTCACCGCCCGCGCTACTTCAGCTCCAACTCCACCAGTTCCAGCGGTTCGGTCCCGCTGTTCTTGAGTGCACGCGTCGCGCCCGCGGGTTGGACGGCGAAGTCTGCGGGTCGCAGCAGATGGACTTGATCGGCCGCTCCGGGCGTGCTCGTGGTCAGCAAGCCGCCGCGGACGACCACGCGCACGCCCTTGCCGACTTGCGTGATCGCGGGTGCCGATGCGCCCGGTTCCAGGATCAGGCGCCAGGCACGCAGTCGCGGGTTGTCGACAATCTGGACGTATTGGGGTGCCTTTTCGCGGGAGGAGACTTTGGTCCCTCCGGGTTTGGGGCGCAGGAACTCGATGACGATGAATTGCGCCGGGCCCTGGTCGCCGTTGATCACCCGGTGCACGCGGCGCTCGCCGAAAGTGCCACCGTAACCGACCGCGCCTGCTGAAATGCTCGGACCCGCCTTGAGCGGCCCGCCCGGCGCTTGTCCCATCGACGCGCTGTGCTCGATCGTCACGTAAAGCTGGTCGCGATCGTGCGCGTGGAATCCTGAATCGCCGGACGGCGGATACCGATTGTTCAGCACCACGAGGTCCTGATCGGCGAACACCACTTGATGGAACGAGGCCTGCTCGACCGGCGGGTAGCTTGGATCCTTCGGCGGTTTGGTGAAGACGGTTGCAGGAGCGCTCAGCAGCAAAGCCAGGCCAAGGGCAAGCGCGACCCAGGCGATGTGCAGCACTTTCGTCATCTCGATCTCTCCTGGGACCTCGACGGGCCGGCACTCCATGCCCGTCGGTCGAAGGCAACGCCGGATGCGTTGACCCCGGAGCATAGGCCTGGCAGGCAGCTTCCTGGGCACTCATTCACCTGCGGACGACAGAAAGCGGACTCGATGTTGCCCGCACCCAGTGGAGGCGCCTGCGGTCGTATTGCAGACTTCCACGCGCACGCCTACGCTCGTCGGCGTTACCTTTCTAATGCCACCCTCATGCCGATTCGCTCGCTAGTGATGTTTGCGGTGCTCGCACTCTCATACCCGGCAACGGCTGCCTTCGCTTCGGCGTCGACAGACTGCACCTCTCTCGACGATTGCATTGACCGCATCGCGGATCTCGGACGAGCGACCGATGCGAACCGCCAGCTGTCAGCCGAACAACGGGTGTTGATCGACGCAGTACTGAACTTCGGGGAGCCCGCAGTTTCGCCTCTGGTGGCGCTGCTTTCGGACCCGGATGAAGGCGTTGCCAATCTGGCGGCTGCCGCCTTGCGCGATGCACCGCGGATCGATCCCTCACATCTGCCGGCAGTTCGTGCCGGACTCGATCGAGAGCTTGGTTGGCTGGCGCCGGCGTTGGGCCGTATGCACGATGATGAAGCTGCACGCGAAGCGGTGGTGCGCTTTCTCAAGTCGGAGAGCGCGCCGCACAATCAGGAAGCCTATTCCGTGAAGCTCTGTGGCGCGCTGGCAATTCCGCACATTCTCGAGGCTGCCGATTGCGGCGACAGCTGTGGTTCCAATGACCATACTTTACTCGCACATGTCCTACACGAGATGGGACCGGAACGCGCACTCGCCGCGAACGGCTTGCTGGAGATTGTCAGACGCGCATCCTTGCCCCAGGTGGCCGAGGGCGCTCTGAAAATGATTGCGCAGCTCGGCGAACAAGGCCGCGACATCGAGCCCGCACTTCTGGATCTGCGCAAAGCGCGACCGGAGCTGCAAGCCGCCATTGATGCCGCCCTGATCGGCACCGGCTCCCGATTGGCTGGACAGATCTACGCGGAAAAATTGCGCGCCAGCCCTGATAGGCTGTCACTACGCGATCTGGCACAAACCGGCGTCGCCGGCCAGAGCGCGGGCCCGGAGGTAGTCGAGCTATTGCGCCATCAGGACTGGGACGTCCGCGTGGCCGCCGCGCGCACGCTGGGCTTCATCGGCTATGCCGAATCGGCAGACGCGTTGATGGCACTATTCGACGATCCGGCCGATGTGCGATTGCACTGGGTTGCCGCCGAATCGTTGGGGCGCCTGCACGCCAAATCTGCCCGGACGCGCCTCGAAGCGCTGGCTCGCTCGCATTGGTATCCGTCCGTGCGTGCGGCTGCAAAGCTCGCCTTGAACCACATTGCCGATGGCACGCCGTATGCGCTGCAGTACCACGCGGACAATTTTCCATTCGAGTTCTTTGCATACGAGTCGATGGGCCGCGACGTGAAGGTCTGCGAGCAGCCAACGTTATCCGCGCTCCCAGAGCCGACCGATCGCAAGCTGTACCCGGACACCGCGCGGGATGCGCTCAAGGCACTCGCGTTCGAGACCATCGAGATCAGCTATGGCCCACCAGAAGGGACTGAACCTGATCCTGAAACCGGAATCATCGAGGTGACAACGCAGAACGCCGTGCAGTACCGCAAGAAGCTCACGCAAATTCCGCAAGTGGCACTGCGCGTGGAGCAAGGCTGGATCGTCGGCAGCAACCGAGGTGAATGGGGCGGCGAACTGGTGTTTATCGACGACGCCGGCGAGCAGCAAATCATTGCTGAGACCAACGTCGTAGACGTCTACCAGCTTGGCCACCGCATCGTGGCCGTGACCGGGCTTGCCCATCTGTGGATGAACGAGGGCATGCTGCTGCAGCTCAGTCGATCAGAATCTGGCACCTGGACCAGCACCCCCTGGCGCAGCCTCCCCGGCGCCCCGCAAACGTCGACGCCCGTCGAAACCGGCGAGCTACTCGTGAACGTCTACAACGGCGGCAGCGTGCTGATTGCAGACGATGGCGCAATGCGTATGGCGCCGTGCAAACGTTGAGGAACCGGGCTGGCAATACATCGCGGCAGCATTGGAGCTGGCGTGCGGGAGGCGGCGAATTGGGATAGCGGCAAATGGCCTCTGGGCGCGAACGCAGTGTTAGAGAATTTGCCGGACACGCTGGAGCAGTGCGGACCGTCGATCCGCCAGTTGGCGCGATTCCATGGCGAGCCGGCGGTCCTGGATGCGGCCGCCGCAGCGCGCAGCGCAATCGCCGAACAGCCTGCTGACGGTTCGGCAACGCACGCCAGCGCTTGCCGCCTTGATGACGATGAATTGCGCCGGGCCCTGGTCGCCGTTGATCACCCGGTGCACGCGGCGCTCGCCGAAAGTGCCACCGTAACCGACCGCGCCTGCTGAAATGCTCGGACCCGCCTTGAGCGGCCCGCCCGGCGCTTGTCCCATCGACGCGCTGTGCTCGATCGTCACGTAAAGCTGGTCGCGATCGTGCGCGTGGAATCCTGAATCGCCGGACGGCGGATACCGATTGTTCAGCACCACGAGGTCCTGATCGGCGAACACCACTTGATGGAACGAGGCCTGCTCGACCGGCGGGTAGCTTGGATCCTTCGGCGGTTTGGTGAAGACGGTTGCAGGAGCGCTCAGCAGCAAAGCCAGGCCAAGGGCAAGCGCGACCCAGGCGATGTGCAGCACTTTCGTCATCTCGATCTCTCCTGGGACCTCGACGGGCCGGCACGCTCTGCCCGTCGGTCGAAGGCAACGCCGGATGCGTTGACCCCGGAGCATAGGCCCGGCAAGCAGCCTCCAAGGCACTCATTCACTTGCGGACGACAGAAAGCGGATTGACCGTCCGCACTCGGAGGTGACCAGCCATGGATCAGCCCGAGCCGACCCACGCAGCCGCCGCATCGACGCTGGCAGCGCACAACCGTGGCGGCCGACCTCGCCCACCGGCGTTCGCCAGTTAGCAGACGTAGGGCGGAACCCGCGCGCCGAATCCAATGACCGTGCCGCGATCCGTCCGCGCGGTTTCCGCCGCCGGCCCGCGACAACCATCGTTCATCGTGCCGTGCGCATGACGGTGGAATCCTCACGATGAAGCTTGTGCGGGTTCCACCCTACGCGGGAATCCGCCTTATGCGGGTTCTGACATGGCACTGATTGCATTGGCTGCCCTATTCTCCACAGGGGGCGACAACTAGAAGAACACATGAAGCGCTCGAATCTATTCGACCTGTGCGAACAGCGCCTCACGACGCTCTGCACCCGCGTCGAGTTGCGGGGACGCTTGAACGTCCTGAACATCAACACGCACTGCGAGTACTTCTTTGTCCGCCTGCTCAATCGATTGCTGGACTATCAGCTCTCGAACATCAATGCGACGACGCCCAACGCCGAAGGCGTGGACCTCGTCGATCACGTCAATAGAATCGTGCTGCAAGTGTCCTCGACGGCCAGCAAGCAGAAGATCGAAAGCGCTCTGTCGAAGAACTTGTCGACCTATCACGGGTACCGCTTCCGGTTCGTGGCCATCGTGGTCAATGCATCAAAGCTGGCAAAGCAGAGTTTCAAGAACCCGCACGGCCTGACGTTCAACCCGTCTACCGACATTTTCGATATAGCGTCTCTGCTCAAATTCATCATGCCGATGTCGTTGACGGATCAGCAAGAGGTTCTAACCATCCTGAACGAGGAACTGCTCGACACACCGGTTGGTCCGCCCACGCATCTTGCGCATGTGATTCGCATCATCGCGGCGGAGAATCTGACTGAGGCTGAGCACAACCCAGACCTTGCCGCATTCCATGTCGATGCCAAGCTGATTGCCAATCAGCTCAGCGCCGCCAAAGAAATCATCGAGGATTACAAGGTCCATCACGGCCGAGTGGATCGCATCTATGCAGAATTCGACATGGCCGGTCGCAACAGAAGCAAGTCGGTCCTCGACTCCTTCCGCGACGTTTACGTAAGGCTGAGCCCTCAGTTCACGGGCGATGAGCTATTTTTCCGGATCGTCGATAGCATGATGGAAACGGTTCTTGCGAGCGCGAACCACGTTCCGATCGCCAAGGACGAGCTGTTGCTTTGCGTGAACGTTTTGGCCGTCGACGCATTCATCCGCTGCAAAATTCTTAAGGCTCCACCCGAGTCCGATCATGTTGCTGCCTGACAACATCCACCCCAAAAACACGCTGTATTACAACGGCGCCATGGTCATCCGCGCCCTGCGTGAACTCGGGGAAGCGAGCTTGCTCGATCTATTGGCGGAATGCCGCACGCGGGTCGACGTGCCTATGGCGCTCTTGGTCCTGTCGATCGACTGGCTGTACCTCGCTGGCCGAGTGCGGCGCAATGACGCCGGGAACTTCGTCCTGTGTTCCTGAAAAGCCTCAAGCTGAGCAATAAGGACGGCTTGATCCGGGATATCCGGTTTCATGCCGGCATGAACCTGATCGTCGACGAGACCCCTGGCGGCGACCCAACAAACACTGGCAACAACGTGGGCAAGACCACCACGCTGATCTTGATCGACTTTTGCCTCGGCGCAAATGCAAAGGGGATTTACACTGATCCTGAGAACAAAAGGACCGAAGACCATCTGGTCAAGAACTTCCTGATCGACACCGAAGTCCTCGTCACCTTGACGTTGGGTAGCGCAGTCGACGGTCCGCCGGAAATGGACCTCGTGATCGAGCGAAGCTTCAAGCCACGCACCCCGATTCGCCGCGTCAATGGCCGGCAGATGACCGAGGATGAATTTGAAGAAGCGCTCACAAACCATCTCTTCCCGGATCACTATCCGAAAAAGCCAACGTTTCGGCAAATCATTGCGCACAACTTCCGCTACAAGGAGCCTGCCCTCTCCAATACGCTGCGGCATCTAGACAACTACACAAAGGATGTCGAATACGAGTCGCTGCATCTGTTCCTGCTGGGCTGCAACGTCGATTTCGCGGACGACAAGCAACGCCTCTTGCAGCGGCTACGCGAGGAGACCCGGTTCAAGAGCCGACTCGAAGCGCAGCAGACACGCTCCGCGTACGAAGCAGCGTTGTCCCTACTCAAGGACCGAATCGAAGCTCTGACTGCACGAAGGACCGAATTCAAGCTCAACTCCACACTCGAAGCTGACCTGGAAAAGCTGAGCAACACGAAGTACCGAATCAGCGTCCTTGGCACCGAACTAGCGCGGGCCAAACTGCGTCAGGAGCTTGTGCAGGAAGCCGTGGCGGAGGTCACTGCAACAAAAGCCCAGGTCGATGTCGACGAACTCAAGCGTTTGTACGACGAAGTCAGCGGCCATTTCGAGGGCCTGTCTCGTTCGTTTCAGGAGTTGGTCGCTTTTCATAACAGCATGGTCGAAGAGCGGGCGCGCTACGTCGCCAAGGAGCTACCGGATCTTGAAGCCAGGATGGCCGCCATGCAGCGGGAGCTTGCGGAGCTCGTTGCCGCCGAGGCCGAGATCGTTGCCCGTATCCAGGAGAGCGGCTCGCTGGAAGACTTAGAGGGACTCATCAGCGAGGTTAACGACGCGCATCGCCAGCGCGGCGAGATGGAAACGGTGATACGGCAGATCATCCAAGTCGAAGGCGAAATCGCTGTCCTGAGGTCACGGCTGGCGGAAATCGAGGCGCTGTTCTCCGGTGATGCGAGTGAGTTGGTGACAGATCGGCTCAACAAATTGAACCGGCATTTCGCGGCGATCTCCGAAGAACTGTATGGCGAGACCTACGCCATCAAGCACGACTATGTGACCACAAGAACGGGACAACGGGTGCTGAAGTTCACGCCGTTCACCGCATTCACTAGCAACTTCAGTTCCGGCAAAAAGCAGGGCGAGATCACCTGCTTCGATATTGCCTACACCCTCTTCGCCGATGAGCAAGGCATCCCGTGTTTCCACTTCCTTCTCAACGACAAGAAGGAACTGATGCACGACAACCAATTGGTGCGTATTGCCCAACTGGTCAATCGCAAGAAGCAGCACGTCCAGTTCGTCGCTTCGATCCTGCGTGACAAGCTTCCTGCCGAGCTGAATCATGAGAGCAACATTGTTTTGAAGCTCTCGCAATCCGACAAGCTGTTCCGGATTGAGCGGCAGGGCGACAGCAAGACCAGCTAGTTAGCGGGGCTTCGCGCCAAACCGATCCAAGCTCTGCGCGATGGGTTTTCAAAGCCGCAAACCGTCAAAACGCTCGGCGTCCCGCCGAGAGCACGCTGCGCATCCTGCGCAGTGCAAGACACCAAAGCGACCTCCGCCCCCTGGGCTCGGGCCTCAGGACAAGACGCAAGCCAAAGAGCGGATCCGATGACTGGCGAAAGTCTCAAACGTTAGGTGTGCGCCATCACCTGCAGGCACTCGGTCGTTGCGTCAATTCATCTGCACCCGGCAGCGATGAGATATCGATCGGATCGTAGCCGCGTTCGTAATCGATCCAGAACTGACGGGTGACTTCGGCGCGCTCTTCAAGGCGCGCCGAGAAGCCAAGCGCGGCGATTTGCGCTTGGCGCTGCAAGGCGTGATCTCGGCTGCGGAACAGGCCCAGCGACACCGTGTTTTCATGGTCCCCGGAGGTAACCACGTAGTAATCGCGCACGCTCGCCGCGTTCAACTGACGCGCTGCCTCGAGCGCCGACTCGCGGCTCTCGTAGGCGGTCAGGTGCACCCAATAGCCGCGTGTGTTCTCGACAATCTGCTCATGGAATTCTGCGCGCAGCACTCGTGCTCCGATCACGTCGAGCGCACGTTGCAAGGATGATTGCGTGGCGAACGGCCCGATGGTCTCGCAAAGCGTGTCGACCTTACGCACCGGAATCGAAACCATTTCCGGCCCCAGGCCGCCGCTTTTCAACGGATCGCGGAAAGAAACGCCCAGCGCTTGGGGCTCAACGGCCGCGCCGTCGCCCGCGTCGGTTGCGGCTTCCGACGGGCCTACACTAGGAACTGGCGCTGTGCTCGCATCTGAGACAGTTGAGGCCTCTTGCGCCCTTGGGCTCAGTGCGCCTGATGGATTCGCATCCGGCCATTCTGCAGGCCTGAATTCGGCTTGCTCCGTGGGAACGATTGCAGTCGCACTTGCAGGATCATCTCCCTTGAACAAGGATGGTACTGCCAGGTACAGAATCCCGACAAACAACGATGCGCCGATTCCCAACGGCAACAGTGCACGAAACCGTGATCGATCTTCGACAGACGGCGATGACGGGACTCTAGACCGGGCAGCCTCAGCAGCTCGCTCTGCAACCCTGTCGACACGCACCTGCGGCTGCGGCGCAGGCCGCGTCGGTTTGCGCCGCAGCTCAGGTTCTTGGCGCGGAGACGTCGCTGGAGGCTTGGGCGGGACAGTGACTGGCTTCTCAGCAACCAGCGCTTTGCGCACCGCATTCATCATCTCGCTGGCCAGTGCGTAGCGCTCGTTCGGCTGCTTCGCCATCGCTTTCTGCAAAACCGGTATCAGCCGTGGCCATGGCGCCAGCGCCTCGGTCGGCAAAGGCTCGCCAATGTGCTTAAGCAACACCGCATACGTATCAGGTGCGGTAAACGGCGGCATTCCGACCAGCCAGTGATAAACCACAGCCCCCAGCGCATAAATATCGGCGCGACCATCGGCGTCGCGGCCCCGACACTGCTCCGGTGAGATGTAGTCGGGGGTGCCAATCAATTTGCTTCCGGTCAGTACCGAACCAGCTCTGGCTTTGGCAATTCCGAAGTCCGCCAGCACGCCCGCACCATCCTCATTGATCAAGATATTCGCCGGCTTCAAATCGCGATGTACGATGCCTTTCGCATGCACATAGTCGAGCGCCTCGGCGATCGGCATGAGCACCCGAAGGCCATCTTCGACCGATATGGCTCGCTCCAGGCGACGCTTGAAATCGAGACCGTACGGCAGCCCATCGGAGCCAACGCCATTGGCGATCAGCTCCATCACCATCCACAGCGTGTTGCCTTCTTCGCCCGAATCGTAGATGCGCACAATATGCGGATGGCTCAGCTTCGCCATCGTCTTCATTTCACGGCGAAAACGCTTGCCGTACTCGGGATCTCCCGCAAGCTCATTGCGCATGAGCTTTACGATGACATGGCGCTCCAAATCCGGATCGAGCGCCAGGTACACCGAACCCATGCCGCCGTCGGCCAGTTTCTTGACGATCTGATAACCAGCGAAACGCGCCCCTGCCTGAAGCATCGCGCCTATCCGTTTGGATTCTCGATAACTCTACCTGAGCTTTTGGGCGGCGATCTATCAAGGCCCATGCTCTGTCTGGCAGCGTATCGTTGCTTTCGTCGAATTCCACTCGCGCCAAACGGCATCCGGGACCACGATTCGGTTGACCAGTTGTGGGAAGAGCCCGGCCTTTCCTCTGCAGAACAAGGTGGCATGCCAGGCACCGACGATTCGTTCCAAAGCACCGCGCACGAATGTCGAACTTGCATCAGGTCCGCGACAACCATCGTTCATCGTGCCGTTCGCGTAACGGTGGAATCCGCACGATGAAGCGTGTGCGGGTTCCACCCTACGAGGGAATCCGCCGTTCGCGGTGTGCAGACGTAGCCGCCGGCTCTGCAAATCTGCAAATGGCCCTCGTCTTCGCGGATTTGCGTAGATTGCGTTCAGTGGCTTCGCTGCCCATCGCCTTTACCGCCTGCACATGCTGGACGTGGTCGTACCGGCGCTGGTTTGAGGTCTGAAGTCCATCGCTGTTGGCATCCATTGGAGGGTAACCATGGCTTTCACGTTTCACCGCTGCCTTATCGTGTTTGCGGCATGCGTCGGTCAGCCGGCAATGGCGGAGTCTGAGCCGGATTACAACGTCGCGGGGTGTGCCGAGGCGCGAACCTTTTTGAACGGGGGCGAAGGGAGTTTGGAACGCTCGGGCGGAATGTGGATCCTCCAATGCGATAAGGCCGGCGAGGCGGAAACCAGCGCGGCGGTGGAGGCGCGCATGCGTGCGGACTTGGCCAACCAAAACACCGATGCCTTCGTGCGCGCGAACCTCGGCCTGCGCCTGGCACTCGCTTATTCCAAACGCAAGCAGTTGACCGAGGCAGCGCGCCTGGTCATTGCCGCGCAAGCGGAATACCTGGGCCAACCTGAGCGCGATGAATTCACCAACTTCTGGTTTGAGCAGGTGTCGAACGATTTGGGTATCGACCTCGCCAAGCAGCCTGAACTCGCCGCGCCGCATCTTGATGCCCGCGTGATGTTCCTCGACATGCTGCGCGACTCGGAGATGCACGCGTACCTGCCCGAAACGATGCTGCCGCTGGCACTCAATATCGCTCTTGGCAACGCACTGCAGCTGGAGAACCTCGACCGCTCCGCGCTGCATGCGGGCCACATGGCACGGCTGCGAGCCGAGACCCCTCCAGGCGACACGCCCGACAGATTCCTCTCGGCCTCGATGATCGCCAAAGTTGCGCATTCGCTGATCCAAGCCAACCGCGCCAAGGAGGCCCAAAAGATCATCGGCGACGATCCAGCCGTGCGTGCGCTCGTAGCTGCCTACACTGCACTGGACGCCACCAATCCGGCCCAATCTGATCTCGACCTATCTTTGCGCTCGATCGTTGAAGCCACCGATAACCCATGGTGGCGTGCGGGACTCGCCGAATCTATCGATAGGGATCGCGAGATCGTTGCCCAGCTCATCGACGGCGTTGCCGCCGCGCTACACCACAGCGGCCGAACAGCCGATGCCGATCGCGTGCGGGCCTTGCAACATCCACAGTTTGAGCGCTGACAAGCGCGAGGCGTGTTTAGACCTCAACCGGAAGCGCGCGGGCGCGGCACGATTATTTGGCCGGCGCGGGCGCCATGAATGGCGCCCCTACGATTGCATAGATCTCGTGCGCGATTCATCGCGCTGGCCGGCTTCCGGCACGTCGTGCCCACCTTGGCTGACCCGCAATTTCACGCGCGAGATGTTGATCTCTGGGTCGTCTGTCGCGACAAAGTAGAGGTAGGTGCGATATCCCTGCGCCTGGGCCTCACGCATGAACGCGACCTTGTCCGCCGAGGACATCACCGTCTCGAACGTAAAGGTACTGCCCTGCGCCAGCAGCGCACGACGGATGGCGTCGGCCAGCACCGCCGCCACGTAGGCATTGACCGATTCCCTTGGCAGATTGAGCCGCGCGTCGGGTGCCACCGTGAGCTGCGAAGCGACGTGTTCGAACCCGTGCTTCTTGAGCAGGTTTGACTTGGAAACGTACTCACGCAGATCGAGTTGCAATGCCGACGGTGCGGCCCTGAGATCGAAGGCGTTCAGATCGAGTGTCTCGAATTTCAGCAACTCCCTTTCGATGTCATCGGCGTTGACGTAGACGCCGATCCACTCGGGGAGGAGCTTCTCCTGGATGGTGCTCTTGCCGGATCCATTGGGGCCGGCGAACACCCGCATCCTGCTCTGGGCCGCCTTGACGACTGGATCGGAACTCTCCAAGGCGGGGTGCGATCAGCGCTTAACTAAAGTCCTGGCAGTCGGATTGCGAGCTCTCTTGAGCACCTTGCCGACCCGGACGATCGTGCCAGCAGGCAACTGCTTGATGACCACGCGTTGGCCGCTCGCCTGTTGCTCCACCAGCTGGCCATCCGGCGACTTCATCAGCACCCGCCCCGCCGTTGCCAGAGCGCGCGCGTGCGCGATCCTCCCTGCTTGCGCGGCCAGTTCCGGAATGCGGGCTTCCGCCGACAACATGGACTTTTCGCTCAGAGGCTTGGAGCGCATCGGACGGTCCTTGAAAACCTAGGACGGCTATTGTGCAACGAAAACGGGCGGTTCGGGTCGCAGGGATATTCATCTCCAAGAACCGCCGGTCAGAAGTACGGAGATCTGTTCCAAAATGGGTCGCGGCATCGGTGACCGCTTGCTTCGCCGGATGGCAACGGCTTCCCCCAGAAGTCCCACTATCCATACTTCCCCAACGCCGCCGCGAGCATCCCCCGCATCCGCTCGCGCAACTCCGCCGGCGCGAGGATTTCGGCGTCGGCGCCGTAGCGTTGCACGTCCATCAGCAGCTCGCGTGGGTTTGCATACGGCACGGTGAGTTCGAGGCTGCCGTCGGGTAGCACGCGTTGGCGTTGTGCGGGGTGCCAGTGTTCGTCGGCGATCCAGCGGGCGGCGTGTGGCGTGAAGCGGATGACGGCGGTGGCGATGATGGGGCCGGCGAAGATGCCGTAGCCGGCGGCCTGGTGGGTGTCGAGTTCGGCGGCGGGCAGTTCGATGGCGGCCTCATCTGTGAGCGCCGGTTTGCGGATGCGGTCGAGGGCGAAGCGGCGCAGGCTGTTCTGCTGTGAGTCCCAGGCGTCGAGGTACCAGTTGTCGCGATGGTGCGTGAGGCGCTGCGGGGAGACCTGGCGCTCGCGCTCTTCTTGGGTGGAGCGCGCCTGATAGATGAAGCGCAACTGGCGGCCTTCGAGCACGGCTTCGGTGACGATGCGAAAGACCGTCTGGTTGCCTTGCCGCGCCTGGGTGCGCAGCACGCGCAGCCGGTGCAGGCGGCGGGCTTTCTCGCCCAGCAGTTTCTGGATGCGCGGCTGCAATGGGCCCAGCGCCTGACTGAGCAGGCCGGCGCCGCTGCGCTGCAGGACTTCCTGCGCGAGCATCAGCGCGTACAACTCGTCTGCGCTCAACCACACGCCGGGCAGTTGGAAGGCGCCGGATTCGCGATGCACATAGCGCCAGATTCGGGCTGGATCGCCTTCGTGAACCAACGGCGCGCCCAAGCTATCGCGCATGAAACTCAAGTCCCGATACAACGTGGAACGCGAGCACGCCGCTTCCTGCATCAAGCGGTCGTTGCTAAGGCCGTAACGGTTGCGCGTGAGCAATCCGTGCAACAGGGCGATGCGTTCGGTGCGTTCCATGGGGCGCGGCGTTTGCAGGCGGCTGGGGCGATCCTGCTTGCGCGATGGGCGGGTGACAAGGGGGTGCGTTTGGTGTTCGCGGGACGGCCCGGGTCAACCCGAGCAAGAAAGCTAGCCTGTGGCGCCGACTCACAATTCCACCAGCCTTCGGGCAGATTTCGTCCGCCATCGAATGCGCGGCGTGCGTTCCCGATGGTCTGACCTCCGTCACTGAATGCTCAACCACTCGCTCGCGAACGGCTGGCGTTTGTCGTTGAGTGCTCGACCATTCGCTCGCGAACGGCTGGCATTCGACGTTGAGTGCTCAACCACTCGATCGCGAACGGCTGGCATTCGCCGTTGAGTGCTCAATCATTCGCTCGCGAACGGCTGGGGTTCGTCGTTGAATGATCGGCCATTCGCTCGCGAACGGCTGGCGTTCGTGGTTGAGTGCTAGACCATTCGATCGCGAATGGCTGGCGTTCGTCGTTGAATGAATTTCGTTCGCCATCGAGCAAATTCTGCTCGCCATCGGACAATTTTTGGTCGTCATCAAATGCGCGGCATGCGTGCGCGATGCTCTGGCGTGGATCGCCGGTGCCTGGCCTGCGGCGATCTGGCGCGCCTGCGCTATCGTTCAGTCAAATTTAACCTGCGTGTCATCGGGTGACATAGCGCGGGCGTCTGATAGCCACACCCCGGAAACAACGTCGGGGTGGCGATCCGCACAGTGCGGACGCTCTATCAAAGTAGCCAAAAAGGAAAGTCACTATGACCATGCAAAACCTCGTTACCCTCACCCTCACTGAAACCCAGGTTGCCGCTGTGGATGCAGCGCTGACCACGTTGGAAACTGAACTGGCTGGGCTGATTGCCCTGAGCGAAATGGACAAGCGCCGGATGCGCAAGATGGGGGTCAAAAGCGAAAGCTTCAGCCGTCAGGCCTTGCAGGTGATCAGCCAGAATCCGCAGATGATTCCGGCCAATGTCCCGGTCAACGATGCGCTTGCCGATCTTAGGGTCTTGGATCAGTTGCGCCCCTTACTGACTCGATTGACCCGCCTGTGTGAGCGTGGCAACGATACCGATGCGGCACTCGGTAACGACATCATGACCGTTGCGCTGCAAGCCTATGGGCTGCTGAAACTCACTGGCCGCAGTGAAGGTTTGGAGTCGCTTCGTCGTGACCTGTCTGAGCGATTCTCCGGCGGCAAACGCAGGTCTGCCGACGGCCCGGAGGTGCAGCGAGCTGCTTAGCGGGTCTGGTTGTCATGAGGTACGAGAAGAGCCGCGTCATGCGGCTTTTTTTGTGCGTGAAGGAAAACCTTCATGCCGACCGGAGCGGGCGCCATGAATGGCGCCCCTACAGTTGCATCAGTCTCGTGCGCGATTCATCGCGCTGGCCGTCCGCAAAGGCGAACCGCTACTTGAACCGCCGGGCCGGCGAAAAACCGACCGCATTTCGCCCTTGCATGCCCGCACTCGATTGGCGAGCCTTCGCGGCAGTTTGGAGACAACAGCGAACGGAATGCGCGCGACGACGGCTACGATTGATACTGAGGCGCTGAAGCACAACTTGCGGCGGGTGCGTACGCTGAGCGCCGCGAAGGTGATGGCGGTGGTGAAGGCCGATGGTTATGGCCATGGTCTGGAGCGCGTGGCCAGCGCGCTGGCGGAGGCGGATGGCTTTGGCGTGGCGACGTTGACGGACGCTGAGCGCGTGCGCCAAGCGGGGCTGAAGCACCGCATTGTGTTGCTGTCGGGCTTCGATGAATACGCGGATATCGATGCGCTGGCGCAATGGCGGGTCGATACGGTGTTGCACCACCCGTTTCAACTCGCGCTGCTGGAGCGCGCGCGATTGCCGGCGCCCATCGATGTGTGGATCAAGCTCGATACCGGGATGCGCCGGCTCGGCTTTGCGCCAGAGACGGCGGCCTCCATTTACGAGCGTGTGCGCGCCATCGCCGGCATCGGCACGATTCGCTGGATGACCCATTTCGCCTGCGCCGATGAAAACGACCGCGAGGTCTCGGAATTTCAGATGCAGCGCTTCGCCGCCGCCGTGGGCGCGCTGCCGGGCGAGCGTTCGCTGGCCAATTCGGCGGCACTGCAGGCTTTCGGCGCCAGCCACGGCGACTGGGTGCGGCCGGGCGGCATGCTCTATGGGTTGTCGACGTTCGCACGCAAAATGGGGCGCGATCTGGGGTTGAAGCCGGCGATGTCGCTGGCCACGCGGCTGATCAGTGTGCGCGACTGCGCGGCCGGCGATCGCGTCGGGTACGGTGGGGCGTACGTGTGTCCGCACGCGATGCGCATCGGCATCGCTGCCATCGGCTATGGCGATGGCTATCCGCGGCACGCGCCGAGCGGCACGCCGGTGCGCGTGGCCGGTCAGGCGGCGAGTGTGGTGGGTCGGGTGTCGATGGACTTGCTGGCCATCGACTTGAGCGCGGCGCCTGCGGCGGAGGTGGGCAGCGAAGTGCTGCTCTGGGGCCCGGAGCTGCCGGTGGAGCGCGTTGCCGAGGCAGCGGGCACCATCGGCTATGAGCTGGTGTGTGGCGTCACGCGGCGCGTGCAGTTCGCGCACCGATGAAGGAACTCGCGCGCTGGCTGGCGGGCAGGCGCGAAGCGCTCGGGAGCTCCGATGCGCGACTCGATCGCCTCCTGCTCGCTAGCGAGTTTGCCTTCGATGAGTTTCGCCGCACGCCAGAGCGCCTGGCGTTGCTCGATGGCGCGCCGGCAGTGGAACTCCCCGATATCGCCGACCCTGAACTGGCGGACGCGCTGCGCGAGTATCGGCGCGCGCAATCGCTGCAGATCCTGATCGACGATGTGCTCGACCGCGACAGCGTCGATGTCACCCTGCATCGCATCACTGAGCTGGCCGATCGCCTGATCGCACTGGCGTTCGCGGCGGCGCGCGCGGAGTTGGTGGCGCGTCATGGCGAGCCGCGCGATGAGCACGGAAACGTGCAGCCGATGGTGGTGCTGGGCCTGGGCAAACTCGGCTCGCGGGAGCTGAATTTTTCCAGCGACATCGATCTGATCGCCAGCTTCCCGGCGCCGGGCGAAACCGATGGTCGACGCAGCCTCGATAACGAAGATTTCTTCGCGCGCCTGGTGCAGCGCGCCAGCACGCTGCTCGGCGAAACCCGCGCCAGCGGCTTTTGTTATCGCGTCGACTGGCGATTGCGGCCCTATGGCAGCGCCGGCCGTCTGGCACTGAGCTTTGCGGCGATGGAGGATTACTACCAGCGCGAGGGCCGCGATTGGGAGCGCTTTGCGCTGCTACGCGCGCGGCCGGTCGCTGGCGATATCGATGCGGGCCTGTTGCTGCTGGAGCGGCTGCGGCCGTTTGTCTGGCGTCGCTACTTCGACTACGCGGCGCTGGAAGGACTGCGCGAACTGAAGGCGATGGTCGACCTTGAAGTGCGCAAGAACGAGCGCGAGGCGGATTTGAAACTCGGGCGCGGCGGCATTCGCGAGGTGGAGTTCCGCGCGCAGCTCGAATCGATTATTCGCGGCGGACGCGATCCGGGTTTGCGCATCAGCCACACCATCGAATTGCTGCAGGCCCTGGGCGAACGCCAGATCCTGGATCGCACCGAGAGCGAGGAGCTGATCGATGCGTATCGCTTCTTGCGCCGTCTGGAAAATCGCGTGCAAATGTGGCGCGATGAGCAAAGCCACAGCCTGCCGGATGAGCCCTTCGAGCAGCAGCGCTACGCGGCATCGCTGGGCTATCCGGATTTCGCAGCGCTGCTCGATGTGCTCAATCGCCATCGCGAAACGGTGGCTGCCGCCTTCGCGCGCTGCCTGCCGCGCAGCGGCGAGACGCGGGGCGAGGACGATCGTTTTCAGACGCGCTGGCGCGCGCATCGCGCCACCCCGGACAAGACCGAAGCGGCGCTGCTGCGGCTGACGGAAACGCCCGCGGTGCGCTCGATGAGCGCACGCAGCGCAGCGCGACTGGATCGCATCATGCCGATGGTGCTCGCGGCCTGCGAGGGCGACGACGCTACGCTCGCGCGCTGGATCGACCTGCTGGCGGCCATCGCCGGACGCACCAGTTATCTCGCGCTGCTCGCAGAGCGCCCCGCCACCATCCAGCGCGTGCATCGATTGTTGTGCGCCAGCGCGTGGCTGGCGCGCACGCTCACCGAATCGCCCATTCTGCTCGACGACTTGCTCGATACGCGTCTGGCGATCGAGGCGCCCTCGCCCGCCGAACTGCAGCGCTCGCTGGCCATCGAGATGACCGCGGTTGCGCATGGCGATGCGGAGCAGGAACTGGAACGGCTGCGCCAGTTTCAACAAAGCGCGCGCCTGGAAATCGCGCTCGCATTTTTGGACGGCAGGATCGCCGCCGCGCGCGCGATGGCGGCCTTCGCCGACGTCGCCGATTGCGTGATCGCCCAGTGCCTGAGTTTCGCGATCCGCGACATCGAAAGCAATCACGGTCCATTGCCGGGGCTGTCGGCGAGCGAGGGCCTGGCCGTGATCGGTTACGGCAGTCTCGGCGGGCGCGAGCTGAATGTCGCCAGCGATCTCGACCTCGTGTTTCTTTACCGCGACGCGCTGCAGAGCGTCGAAAGCAGCGGCGCGCGTCCGCTCGATGGCCAACGTTTCGTCGCACGCGTGACGCAGCGCTTGCTGCACTGGCTGACCGCGCAAACGCGCTATGGGCCGCTGTACGAGATCGATGCGCGCCTGCGGCCGAACGGCAGCAAGGGCTTGCTGGTCACGCCGATCAGCGCGTTCTTGAGTTATCAGTCGGGCGAAGCCTGGCTGTGGGAACACCAGGCGCTGGTGCGTGCGCGTTTTGCGGCCGGCGACGCGCTACTCGGCGCCGATTTCAGCACGCTGCGTCAGCAGCTATTGCTGACCAAGCGCGATGCCGAACGGGTGCGCAAAGACGTACGCGATATGCGCGAGCGCTGGCGTCAGGCGCTCGATCGAAGCAGCGCAGAGTGGTTCGATCTCAAACAAGGCGAAGGCGGTCTCGTCGATATCGAATTTGCCGCGCAAGAGAGCTTACTCGCGGGCAACATCCGCGCCAACGGCGAGCCGGTGCCCACCGTGACCGCCGAGTTGCTGCGCTGGCTCGGAGCGCACGGCGCCATCGACGAACATCGCGCCGACGATCTGGCGAAGCGCCATCACGAACTGCTCGATCAAGCGCTACGCTGTGCGCTGGCGCTGCAACCGCGACTGACCCGGCGTTGATGGCTCAACGCGATGCCGGAGCGGTCAACTGCCGATCGTGCAGCCGGCTCAGCAACAGCTGCGCGATGATCGCGCCGCACAGGGCGAGGAACATATCCCATTGCGTATCCCAGACATCGCCTTGCGTGGCGAGGAACGCGTCGGCCTCCCCACCCCAGATCAGCGCCGCCCACCACTCGATCATTTCGAAGAAGGCGCTGAAGGACAGCGCAGCGGCAACTACGAGATAGAACAACCAGCCGCCCGGCTTGAGCGTCGTCTTACGCAATAACAACTCGCGCGCAAGAATCGCTGGAACGAAGCCTTGCGCAAAATGGCCCAGCCGATCGTAGTGGTTGCGCGCCAGATCGAAGGCATCCTGCACCCACAATCCGAGCGGCACTTTGGCGTAGGTGTAATGCCCGCCAACAATGAGCAACGCGCAGTGCAGCGCAATCAGCACGTACAGCACACGCGTCAATGGGAAGCGCGAATACGTAAAGACCAGAAGCGGCACGCCGACGATCACCCAGATCACTTCCATCAGCCACGTCAGCCGGTCTTCTGGCCCGATGGCCGACCAGATCAGCAGCGCGCCGACCGCTGCTACGAGCGTCAGGCCATGGCGTGGCGAATAGGTATGGATGGACACGATTTCGCCTCTTTGCACGATGGCCGATTGTCGCATGCCGGGGCAGGCTTCTATGCTGCGACGGAACCGACCCAAGCAGGATCGCAATATGAAGCTCTGGTTTGCACTTCTCCTGCTCGCAGCGCCGGTATTGCATGCGCAAGACACGGTGTACAAATGCCGCAGCGGCGACGGCACGATGGTGTTCAGCGATGAGCCTTGCGAGGGCGCGGCAATCGACGAGGCGACATCCGGCAGCGCCGCCGACGATGCGCCCACCGACGAAGCGGCCAAAACGAACGGCGATGCCGACGCGAGCGAAGAGCGCTGGTGCGATGCGCCTGCGCGCGCCTGGCTCAGTTACGACGTCTTCCAGGAGAACGCGGCCGTGGCGCTCAACGACGCGCAAAAAATGGAACTCGACGCGCTGCTGGCCAATCTGACCGACGAGGGCATGATCGACACGCCGTTGTGGCGCTTAGGTCCGGATGAATCCCTGCACTTCTGCGCCTCGCGCAAGGTCGGCGAACGCATCCACGGCATGCTCGGCAAAAACGGCGAGCGCCGCGTGGTCAAACGCGGTTTCGTCAAACTCATGAACGATCCAGAAACCCCGCTCGCGCTGCGGTCGCGCTGCGTCAATGCCGTGCAGCTATGCATGCGCGGCGAAAAAGCCGTGTTCGATACCTGCGTGGCGAAGATGCCGAGCTGCAGCTTGCGCGAACCCTGGCGCGATCCAGAAGTGTGCTGCCCGCTGGAATGCAAACAACGCTACGTGCGCGCCCGCGATCGCGATGTGCCCGCCAGCTCTGCGTTCGACTACGCGATTTACGAACGCGGCGGGTGCATTCCGGGTATCGAGGGCGAACGCTGATCGATTCCGCAACGGTAGGCGAACTCACCTGGGTTGCCCGACGCCGCGAATGGTTCGCTTGGCGCGCCCAAGCGAAGCTTGAGCTGCCGGCATTGTCCTTAGACTTCCCGACGTCGTCCAACGGGAGGTCCCCATGCGCTTGACGTTGCTGATGTTGATGGTCGTTCTGTCGGCTTGCGCGACCCGCCCGGTTCCTGTTTCGACGTTGTCGACCTACGCCGACACGGCTCATCGCGACGTGCGTTTGTTGGTCGGCGCGCAGCCGAGCCAACTCGATCTGCAGGCGCTTGCCAAGGCCGGCACGCGCTCAGTGCTGAACCTCCGAACGAGCGGGGAAATGGCGGAACTGGACTTCGACGAAACCGCCGTCGCCAAGGAACTCGGATTGCGCTATCGGCAGATACCGGTCGGCGGCGCTGAGCATCCGTTTACGCCCGAACACCTGGCAGCATTCGCGGCAGAAATGGAAGCGGCCGATGGCAGCATCTTGTTGCATTGCGCCAGCGGCGGCCGTGCATCGCAGGTCTATGCCGCGTGGCTCGTCAAGTATCGCGATCACACGCCGCAGCAAGCGATGGAAAAGCTCAAGGCTTTCGGCGCCTGGCCGTTACCGATGGAGCGCCTGCTCGGTGAGCCGCTGCAAGTCGTCTTTGCCGACGAATCGAAACAATGACCGACCGCACCAAAGGCCGTGATTCTGCGATTGCGACGCAACCGAGGTGTACCTGCAAGAACCACTGTCTCGATCTCACCCGCCAGCAAGGGGCGAGATTCGGTCGGGCCTGAATTCCGCAATGTCGCGACAACAAGGGTCAAACTTTGCTTCAGCATCGTCTTGTGGTGTTCCGATCGACTCGGCGCGCGGGATAACATGGGGCCACAGACACAGCTGCGGAGAGGGCGTTGCAGACCATCGATCGATCCCTGACATGTGTACGGGGCACGTGGATACATCATCGATCGGCGGGTGTCGGTTCAACCGTGTTGTTGTTGCACCAATCGCCGCAACACAGCGGCCGAATGCTGCCGCTCATCTCTGCGCTAGCGGATGATGCTCAGGTACTGGCACCCGACATGCCGGGTTATGGCTTGAGCAATGGGTTGCCGGGCGAGACTTGCATTGCAGACATCGCTGCAATGTTGGCCATCTGGCTCGAACAACTGCACATCCGCCCGAGCATCATCTTTGGCGTCCACACCGGGGCGCTGGTGGCGCTAGAGCTCGCGCCGCTGATCGAACCGGCGCGCATCGTTTTCGATGGCTTGCCTCTGTTCGATAGCGATGAGCGCGCCGATTTGGCTGCACACTACTTCCCGGACTTCGCGCCGCAGGCAGACGGCAGCCACCTTCAGCGACTTTGGCAGCGCAGCTACGATCAGTTCCGGTTTTTCCCGTGGTATGCGCAAGACCGGCCGCTGCTGGGACGCGAAATTCCCGATCCGGCCATCGTCCAATCGATCATCGATGATGTGCTGCTCAGCGCCGGACAGTGCTGGAAGGGATACCGCGCCGCGCTGGCCTATCCGCACGCCGCGACGCGAATCGCGAAGGTGCGCGCGGCCACCACGCTGCTCTATCGAGCGCACGATCCTTTGCACGACCATCGGCATCGCTTACCAACACTACCGTCGCGATTTGAAGTGACGACGGAGGGCGATCCGTTGCAACATCTGCAGCGCGCGATAGGATCACTCGATCCTGCTCAAGGGTAAGGCATGACCGACATCACACCTCCGCATTCGCAGCCCAGCGTCTCGCACATCGGCTGCCGAGAACCGTTCATGGGAATTCTCGGCCGCAACACCGCCGATTATTCGATCATGGCCGCGCAGCGGCACCACGTATCGCTGAGCCAAATGGCCGATAACAAAGCGAACATCATCATCACCGTGTCGTCGATCGTGCTGACGTTGGCGCTCGGACGCATGAACGACCCGGAGCTACGCGCCAGCATGCTGACGTTAGCCGGATTCACGTTGATCGCGCTGCTGCTGGCAATCCTCGCGGTTCTGCCCAAATATCGACCGATGCGTCTGACCGATCCCAAGCAACTCCCGCCGCATTTCAACATCATGTTCTTCGGTCATTTCGCCGAATTGCCCCGCGAAGAATTTATGCGGCGCTGGGCGGATGCATTGCGCACGGATGCCGCCGTCTACGAGAACCTGACCAATGATCTGTATTCGATCGGCAGCTATTTGTCGCGGCACAAGTACCGCTATTTACGCTTCTCGTATGTGTTCTTTCTGACCGGCTTTCTAGTTGCTGCAGTGGAGCAAACGCTGCGGTTTGCACTTTGATGTTCGCACGACATTCAGGCTACATCCGATTCACTTGACTGGACCGGAAACGAAACAGCCCGCTTTCGCGGGCTGTTTCGGCAGGCAAGCGATGCTTACTTGATCTGCAAATCGTCCAGCGATTTGCCGGCCGCGATTGCATCGCGAACCCAGTGCGGTTGCTTACCGCGACCGGTCCAGGTTTGCAGATGATTGATCGGATTACGGTACTTCGGCGCGACAAAACGCTTCGCCTGATCGCCCGCCGGCGCCATCGCCGTGCGTGCGCCACGGCCCGCAAACAGCTCGTAAATATCGAAGCCAGCTTCCTTAGCCTGCGCCTCCAAGCTGCGACGCACTTCAGCAAACTGCTGACGCTTCAGCACTTCTACGCGAGCCTTCGCGGCGACCGCCAATTGCTCCAACTCGGCAATCGACAAGCCACTAATATCAATCGACATGGTTTACCTCCATCGTTAATTAATCGGGCCAATGGAGAATGCCAAAGTACCATCGACGTTGCAAGATGATGACGCTCGCGTCAGATAATCAAGTACGGGCGCCCAACACCGTTCTAACCTCCAGCAATTCCGGAAAAAAGGTCAGGTCGAGCGCTTTGCGCAAGAAAGCCACCCCCGACGACCCGCCGGTACCACGCCGGTATCCGATGATGCGTTCCACGGTTTTCATGTGCCGGAACCGCCACAACTGAAAGCTCTCTTCAACGTCGACCAGTTGCTCGCACAAGTGATACGCGGACCAATGGTCGTCCGGCGATTCGTAGATCGTCTTGAGGATTGGGATCAACTCCGGCACGCGCTCGTGCGGCTCGGAGAAATCGCGTTTCAGGCAACGCTCCGGAATCGCGTGGCCGGCCCGATGCAAATGCATCAGGAACTCGTCATAAAGACTTGGCGCTGACAGTGCAGCCGCCAATCGTTCGCGGTTTTCCATGTCGTGCGCAAAAACGCCCAGCATGTCGGCGTTCTTGTTGCCGAGCAGAAATTCGATGAGCCGATATTGCACAGATTGAAAGCCGCTGGCAGGTCCAAGCACATGGCGAAACGCCATGTATTCGCTCGGCGTGAGCGTTTCCAGTACTGCCCATTGCTCGAACAACTGGCGCTGGATGTGTTTGACTCTCGCGAGAATCTTCAGACATGGCCCAAGGTCGTCGGCGCGCAACTCGCGAATTGCGGCGAGCAATTCATGAATGACGAGCTTCATCCAAAGCTCGCTGGTTTGATGCTGGATGATGAACAGCATCTCGTCGTGGTGCGGCGGCGAGGACAGCGGCGATTGCGCGCTGAGCAACCGATCCAATTGCAGGTAGCCGCCATAGCTTAGGCGCTCGGTCAAATCGGTGGTGATGCCCTCCTCGAGCGCACGACGGTTACTCATCCGGCCTGCCCCAGCAGACTTTTGACGAAACCTGAGATCTCTTCTTTGTTGCCGTGAATCTTGGTGTGCGAATCTCGCCCCAAGTTAGTGCCGACCGCCACCGAGTACTCGGTTCCGGCCGCGTTGCCCTCTTCGTCGAGCTTGGCGAACGATTCGATGCGTCCGATAAACACCACTTTCGACGCGTCGATGAATCCACCTTGTGGGAGCCGTATCCAGCGCTGCATATCCGCCTCGCGAGCCATTGACCAGTGCGCAGTGTAGCCAAGTTAAGGCTATGCCGGCGCAATCCACCGTGGGCCGGCCGATTCAGCATACGCTGGCTCGAAACTTGCGAGCATCGCGGCGTCTTCACAATGGAGCGTCGCATGAAACGCGTACACCTTTTTTGGTTGATGATCGTCTCGGCGTCCGCGCATGCCGACCTGGTCATCGCGCCAGGACTCGATATCGATGGCGGATCGCGGTCTGTGCAGATTCCGGCGGGAATGGTGGTCGGGGTCATCGATTCGGGCTCAGGTTCGGTTCGTTTGGGCGAAAAATCCGGCGCCGAGCGTATCGACACTGGCAGCGGCAGCGTACGTCTTGGCGCCGGCGCGATATCTGGAGATATCGATACCGGTTCCGGTTCGGTATCGCTCGACGTCGGTGCGCAAGCGGGCATGATCGATACCGGCAGCGGCGGCGTAGAAATCGACGATGGCGCGCGCACCCAAGGCATCGATACCGGCAGCGGTGAGGTGGATGTTGGCGCGGACGTGGTCGTCGACGGCGACATCGATACCGGCTCGGGCTCCGTACGTGTAGGCAAGGGCTCAGAGGTGATCGGCAAGATCGATACCGGCAGCGGCGGCGTCGATCTGCGCGGCGCGCGTGTCGATGGTGTGGTCGACGTCGGCAGCGGCGATATCACGCTGATCGACTCAAGCTCGCGCGGCATCTTGACCACCAGCGGCGATGTGCGTCTCTCGGGCAACACGCGGATCGATGGCGATCTGCGCGTGCGGGACCGAGATTGCTGGGGCATCTGCTGGGGCAAGGGTCCGGTGATCAGCGTCGGCGCTGGCGTCGTCATCAGCGGACAGATCGTCGTGGAGGACGGTGCCGAGGCGGACGTGCGCGTTGATCCGTCTGCGCGCGTCGGCGGCGTCGTGGGCACGCAAGCGACTGGCATCGCCGAGCGCAACGAATGAGCGAGCAAGACGAAGCGATCGAGGCCACGCGCCGCTGGATCGAGCGCGCGGTCATTGGCCTTGGCTTGTGTCCGTTTGCGCGCAAGCCCTTCGAGCAGGATGGCGTGCGCATCGCGCTTAGCGATGCGCGCGACACAGACGCGTTGTTGCAAGCGCTGAGCGATGAGTTGACGCATCTGGCCAACTCCTCGCCCACCACCTGCGAAACCACGCTGCTGGTGCACCCGCACGTGCTGCAGGATTTTCTCGACTTCAACGACTTCCTCGATCTCGCCGATGCCTGTGTTGAAGCGATGGGCCTCACGGGCGAGATTCAGGTGGCGAGCTTTCATCCGCACTACCAGTTCGCCGACAGCGATGCCGACGACATCGCCAACGCAACCAATCGCTCGCCGTTTCCGACCCTGCACTTGCTGCGCGAGGCCAGTGTTTCGCGCGCGGTGGACTCGCTGGCCGATCCCGACGCGATTTATCAGCGCAACATCGCGCAACTGCGGGCACTGGGTTGGGACGGATTGCGCAAAGCGTTGGGATAACCGGGCACGCAGACGGGCGTTGCTACGCGCTTTTTGGTACGCGGACCCATGGTCCGCATGCTGGGCTTAAAAGGCCGTCAGATGCGGACCATGGGTCCGCGCACCAAGAAAGACCATGGTTAAGCGCACCAACAGAATGGCGCTGACTCGTCCGGACTAACCCGCTGAATCCGGCTCCGCGCGGCTTTGCCAGCGCGCCAGCGCGCGCAGCACGTTCAGCGCTTCTTGCAGCATGAAATCGCGTTCGAGGGCTGTTTGATTGGTCGCGCGCGGCGTGGCGCCGGTGTCCAGGTGTCCCGGCAGATCGGCCTCGCTGACGCTGCGCACGCCGCGATCCACGGGCTTAAGCTCGGCGGCCTGCAGCTCGACGTCTGGCGTGATGCCAGCTGCCTGGATCGAACGACCCGATGGCGTGTAGTAGAGCGCTGTTGTGAGCTTGATTGCCTCGCCGCTTTCGAGCGGCAGCACCGATTGCACCGAACCCTTGCCGAAGGTGCGCTCGCCCAACACCAGCGCGCGCCGCGAGTCTTGCAAGGCGCCAGCGACGATTTCGCTGGCCGAGGCTGAGCCGCGATCGACCAGGACCACGATCGGCGCGCCCTTGAGCACGTCGCCCGGCGTGGCGGCGAATGCCGCTTTCGAGAGCGCCACGCGACCTTTGGTGGACACGATGGTGCCTTGCTCCAGGAACAAATCACTGACTTGCACGGCAGCGTCGAGCAAGCCGCCCGGATTGCTGCGCAAATCGAGCACCAGGCCTTCGAGGGGTTGTCCAGGTTTGACCAAGCTGGCGACTCGCTTTGCCACTTCCTCGCCGGTGTTGGTCTGGAACGCTGCAATGCGCACATAACCGAAGCCCGGCGCCAACTGGCGCGCGCGGACCGCGGTGATGTCGATGACGGCACGCGTGAGCTCGATTTCGAATGGGGCCGCGGCGCCGCGCTGGATGGTCAGCTTCACTTTGCTGCCGACCGGACCACGCATTTGGTCGATCGCGATGTTGGCGTTTTCGCTGTCGATGGGCGTGTCGTCGATGCGACGAATTATGTCGCCCGGCTGGATGCCAGCGGCAGCCGCCGGCGTTTCGTCGATCGGCGCGATGATCACCAGCTCGCCGCCGCGCACCTGCACTTCGACGCCGAGCCCACCGTAGCTTCCGCTGGTGTCGTCGGTGAGCGACTCCAGATCGCTCTTGCCCAGATACGCACTGTGGGGATCCAAATCGAGCAGCAAGCCGCGGATCGCCGATTTCATCAGCTTGTCGGCGCTCACCGGCTCAACATAGGAGCGCTGCACTTCGCGGAACACGGCGGTGAATACGCGAATGTCTTCGACGTCGACCTCGTCGATGTCGGGCTTGGTGTCCTCCGCTGCATCCAGCGGCAACGCCAGGGCCAGGGCCAGGGCGGCGAGCAGTCGAGTCATACGAGGTCTCAATCGAGCATTGCGATGCAGTATGCCGATTCGCTCCGGGCCGTGACCGTGTGTAAGGTCAGGAACTGCACGACAGCATCGAGCATCCGGCGCGCGAGCGCGCCCACTCCGGGCGTTTGGCAGCCAGGTGCTCGAACTGCGGCTGATCGGCAAAAGGCCGCTCCAGCGCTTTGAGCAACTCGTTCAGCACGCCAAGATCGCCCTGCTCGGCCGCGTCGATGGCCTGCTGCAGCAAATAATTGCGCGGCACGATGCGCGGGTTGGCGCCATCCATCCGCACCTTGCGGTCGGGCGCGTCGCCGCGCTGCGCGTAGCGAGAAAGCCAGCTCTCGATCCGCGATTGGGCACGCGAAAACTTCTGTACGTTGTAACTCAGCGCTTCAAAATGCCGGGCACTCAAGTCACCTGGCCGGGAATCGCTCAATGCACGAAACGTCAGGGTGAAATCGCACTCCGCCGCTTCCATCCACGCCATCAATTCGCGGACCAGGTCCAGGTCATCGTCGTGCGCGTCGGCGAGGCCCAGTTTGTTGCGCATCGCGGCGAGGTAGCCGGCTGAGAATGTGTTCCCGTAATGATCGAGACCGGCCGCGAGCGCGTCGCCATCAACCATCGAGGTCAGCGCGTGCGCGAGCGCGGAGAGGTTCCATTGCGCGATTTGCGGCTGGCGGCCGTACGCATAGCGCCGCCCCTCGGCGTCCGTGGTGTTGGGGGTCCAGAGTGGATCGACGTTTTCCAACCAGCCGAAGGGGCCGTAATCGATGGTCAATCCGAGGATCGAAAAATTGTCGGTATTCATCACGCCATGCACGAATCCCAAGCGCATCCAATCCACCATCAACCGCGCCGTGCGTTCGGCGATCTCCACAAACCATCGGCTGCGATCGCCCCGCAACTGCGGGAAATCGCGATCGAGGGTGAAATCGATCAAGCGCTCCAGAAGCGCAGTGTCGCCGCGCGCCGCCGGCAGTTCGAAGTGCCCAAAGCGGATGAACGAGGGCGCGACCCGACAAACGATGGCGCCGGGCTCCTGCTGTGGACGACCATCGTAGAACATGTCGCGCACCACTGGCTCGCCAGTGGCGACCAGCGACAGCGCACGTGTGGTCGGGACCCCAAGCGCGTACATGGCCTCAGACAGCACGTATTCGCGCAAGCTCGAGCGCAGCACGGCACGGCCGTCGGCGTGACGGGAGTACGGCGTCGGGCCCGCGCCTTTGAGCTGTAGTTCGTACCGCGCGCCGTCGCGGCCGATGGCTTCACCGAGGCTGATCGCCCGACCATCGCCCAACTGACCAGCCCAATGCCCGAACTGGTGACCGCCGTAATTGCTGGCGATCGGCTCCATGCCGGGCAGCAAATGATTTCCAGCCATCGCTTGGAGAAACGCTGGCGAGTCGGGTTCGGCATCGATTTCAGCCGCAAGCGCCTGGTTGACAGCGATCCATCGCGGCGCCGCCACCGGCGTCGGCTGCACGCGCGAGTACAGCGCTCCGCGCACCGGGCGCGCGCCGGGCGCAGCCGTCGGTTCGCCCGGCAATTCACGCACAAAGCGGTTATCGAACTTCATGCGACACGCTCATAGACAAGATCGGTGACGGCGTGGCCGAGCTTGCGGCCGCGACGCTCGAAGTGCGTTTCGATACGCGCCGCGTGCCCGTCGCCGTCGATCCGCAGCGCAAAGCGCGGTTCGGCTGCGAGCACTTCGCGCATCCAGTCGGCGTAGGGCTGCCAGTCGGTGGCCAGATGCAAACACCCGCCCAACCGCAGCCGCTCGGCAACCAGGGCGACAACCTCGCCGCGCACGATGCGCCGCTTGTGATGCCGCACTTTTGGCCATGGGTCGGGAAAGTAAATGCGCACTTCATCGACGCTCGCCGGGGCGAGCGCGCGCAACACGTCGATGGCGTCAAAGCGAATCACGCGCAGATTCTCGAGCGCGTGCGCAGCGGCTGCACGCAGCGCGCGACCGACACCGGGCCCGTGGACTTCGACGCCGAGAAAGTTGCGCGCGCGATCCGCATCCGCGGCTGCGATCAGCGCCTCGCCGTTGCCGAAGCCGACCTCCACCACCAGCGGCAACGGCCGCGCAAACGCAGTGCGGATCAGCGCCTCATCGGCCGGCCAGTCGATGCCGTAGCGCGGCCAAAGCGTGTCCAGAGCCTCACGCTGCGCGTCAGTGGTGCGCCCCTGTCGAAGCACGAAGCTGCGGATGTGGCGCGGCTCGCTCACTCGATCAATCCTTGCTCGGGGGAGGACGCATTTGCAAAGCGTTTGCGCGGAATACGACCAGCGAGGAAGGCTTCGCGACCCGCTTCCACGGCTTTGCGCATCGCGCTGGCCATCAGCACAGGATTCCGTGCGCCGGCAATTGCCGTGTTCATGAGGACGCCATCGCAGCCCAGTTCCATCGCCACGGCCGCGTCCGACGCGGTGCCGACACCCGCGTCGACAATAATCGGCACGGTTTTCTCCTCGACGATGGTCAGGATGTTGTAAGGATTGCGCACGCCTAAACCCGAGCCGATCGGCGCTGCGAGTGGCATCACGGCCACGCATCCACGCTTGGCAAACTCACGCGCGACCACTGGATCATCGTTAGTGTAGACCATCACCAAGAAGCCTTCGCGAACCAGAATGTCGGTCGCTTTGAGTGTTTCCACAACGTCCGGAAACAGTGTCTTGGTCTCAGCAAGCACTTCGAGCTTAACGAGATTCGCGCCGTCCAGCAGCTCACGCGCAAGACGACACGTCCGTACGGCTTCGTCGGCGCTGAAGCAACCGGCGGTGTTGGGCAAAATTGTGTACCGGTCGGGTGGCAATACATCCAGCACGTTGGGTTGTCCGGGCAGGTTCCCGATACTGGTACGCCGAATCGCCACGGTGACGATTTCCGCGCCAGCAGCTTCGGTCGCCAGGCGCGTCTCTTCCAGATCTTTGAATTTGCCGGTGCCTGTAAGCAATCGCGAGGCGTATGCACGTCCGCCAATCATCAGGGTGTCATTCATTCGGGGTCGCTTGTCCGGTAAGGCTGCGCGGAGCATAGCGAGCGCTGGCGGCGCGGCGGCTGACCGAACGCTGACGGCAGCAAAAGAATGGCCTGCAGCCTGAACGCAAACGTGATTCAATGCTGCAATCAGCCACCGGAGATCTCGGTATGCGCCACTGGGTATGGGTGAGTGCGATGCTTCTGGCCCCATTCGCATCGGCCGAGGCGATGCGCTGCGGCAATAAGCTTGCCTCGGAAGGCATGACGCGCTTCGAGGTCAGCAAACGCTGCGGGGAGCCGGACGATGTGATCACGCGCATCGAAGTGGTGTACCGCGATGTCGGTTTTGATCGCACCGTAGCGCGCGAGGTGCTGGTCGAGGAGTGGTACTACGATCGCCCCAGCAACTCGTTCGATCGCATGCTGCTCTTTGTTGACGGACGCCTGCGCCGAATCGAGACGTTGACGAAGGACTGAGGTTGCCGGGCATCTCGCTGCCGACGTCAGGGGCGCCGGATTTTTACGCTGCTAGTTCATGCTGCGTCATCCCTACGCAGTACGACGCCTTCATTGCCCAATTTCGCCCGTCGGCTAGCCTTCCCGTTTCCTGCGCTTCGCCTGCCTTTCCTGATCGCCGCCGTGAATTCCCACCGCCTGTCATGCTAATGCGAATCATTGCTATTTAGCATCGTATCTGGGTAGTCTTCACCCATCGTTGGCAATTCAGGGTTTGGTGCATGGCAATTCGTCTTCTTCCGCTGTCCGCTGCGGTGATTGCGTGCCTTTCTTCGCACGCTGGGGCAGCACCGTTGCCGGATCCGGCTTCCGCCGAGCGCGTGGCGCGGATCGAGGTCATCGGCTCGCCCGAAAAACTCAAGCGCGAAGCAGGTTCGGGCGCAATCATCACCGCTGCAGACCTCGATCGCATCAAACCCTACACCGTCAACGAAGTCCTGCGCGGCGTGCCGGGTGTCGTGATGCGCGATGAGGAAGGACTAGGCCTGCGGCCCAATATCGGCATCCGCGGCACCAACCCGACGCGTTCTACCAAGGTTTTGCTGCTCGAAGACGGCTTGCCGGCGGCCTACGCTCCCTATGGCGACAACGCCAGCTATTACCATGCGCCGGTGGATCGGTACGAACGCATTGAAGTGCTCAAAGGCGTTGGGATGCTGCGCTTCGGACCGCAGACGATAAGTGGCGTCGTCAACTACATCACGCCGGAGCCGCCCATCGAACCCGGCGGCTTCGTGTCTGTCACCGGCGGCAATCGCGGCTACCGCAACGGCCACCTGCGCCTCGGCGGCGGCGGCGTGCTCGTCGATGCCATCCATAAACGAGCGCAGGGGGCACGCGATACGCTGCTGCTGGAGCAGAACGATTTCAACGTGAAATTCTCGTCTGCCTTGAGCGACACGCAACATCTGCAATTGCGCGCCAACTATTTGACCGAAAGCTCGCAAGTTGGTTATTCGGGTCTCACCGAGGCGGAACTGCGCAACTTCGGACCGCGGTATGGTTTCGATCAGAACGCGCATTTCGGCATCCAGCGCTATGGCGGCTCGCTGAGCCACGAGTGGGATATCAGCGATGGCGTTTTCCTGCTGACGAATTTCTACCGCTATCGCTTCGAGCGCGACTGGTGGCGTCAGTCCAGCTCGACGACCGATACCCAGTGCGGGACGGCGTTTCGCGATGCCCGCCTGCGTGGCGTGCGCGTGGACTTCGACGCCTGCAACTCCACGCAGGGGCGGCTACGCGACTACGACACGTATGGTATCGAACCGCGCCTCACGGCCGAATGGGGGAGCGGCTCTACTTTCGAAGCTGGCTTGCGCTGGCACCAGGAAGTGCAGAATCGACGCCAGGTTAATGCCACATCGCCGCAGGGACGGACCGGTACCCTTGCCGAAGACAATCGCCGCGACGCCAGCGCGAGCGCAGCGTTCGTGAGCAATCGCTTTCGTTTCGGTGCACTGGAATTGGTGCCGATCGTGCGTTTCGAATCGATCGACTACGAGCGCTTCAATCGGCTCAACGGACGCAGCGGCAGCGAATCCATCGACAAGTTTATTCCTGGCGTCGGCGTCAATTTTGCCGTGAGCGATCGTTTGGCGCTGTTTGGCGGCGCGCATCGCGGCTTCGCGCCGCCGCGCGTCGAAGACATCATCGACAACAATGGCATCAGCGTGAATGTTGGCGCCGAAGAGTCGTTGAACTTGGAACTCGGTTTGCGCGGCGAGGTGTCTGGCGACTTGCAATACGAGGCGACCGTATTCCGCAATCGCTTCGACCCGCAAATTCTGGTGGGCTCGATCGCTGGCGGCGGCGTGCCGTTGGCGCAAGGCGAAACCTTGTACCAGGGCGTCGAGTTGCTGGGCCGTTTCGAACGCGACGATGTGCTGGCAGCAGGGAAGACTTATCTCAATCTGGCGTTGACCTTACTGCCGACCGCACGTCAGGAATCGATATTGCGAGCCGTATCGAACGGCGCAACCGTCGGCGGCAGCGAAGTCGGCAAGCGTTTGCCGTATGCGCCAAAGACCGCAGCGACCATACGAATTGGGCACGATTTCGGTGTCTGGGACACATCGATCGAAGGCGTCTATGTCGATGAACAATTCGGCGACTTCGCGAATCGAACGACGGTCGATCCGAGCGGCCAGTTTGGCTTACTGCCCTCCTACACGATCGCCAATCTGACGGTGTCATTCGAGCCGGAAGATGCGCCCTACAGCGCCTTCATCACGGTCAAGAATCTGTTCGACCGCGATTACATCGTCGACCGCACGCGCGGCATCCAGACCGGATCGCCGCGTCTGATTCAAGCGGGACTGCGGTTCGGATTCTGAGATTCCCGAGAGCAGCGTTCGCGCCAATGTTCGCGAACGCGCTCGCCGAACTCCGCAGCAAACCGCGACCCATCGCACAAGGCTCGCCGAAAGCGCTCGGTCAGACCGTCGCGCGCGGCGGCCAGCGCGCCCGGTTCGCTCAGACGCAACGCGTTCGCCACAAACCTGGCACGGTCGGGCGCTAACCAATCGCTCGCGCCGAGTTGGCTGAGCAAGCTCACGCCCACGCGCGATGCGTGTTTCGAACCAGCAAGGCACAGCACCGGCACGCCCATCGACAAGGCCTCGCACGTTGTGGTCGTGCCGTGATAGGGCCACGTGTCGAGGGCGATATCAATCTCTCGGTAGCGCTGCAGATGCGCATGGGGCTCTCTATCTGGCGGGAGAACGCTCAAGCGCCACGCCGAAACGCCATGTTCGACAAACCGGGCGACCACCCGATCCCGAGTCGGCGCATCGGCGAAACCGAAAGCCTTGAGTTGCAGCCGCGCCGCAGGCAACGCTCTCAATACCAAGGCGAATAGCTCCACGCATGCCGGCGAAAACTTGGCGCTATTGTTGAAGCACCCGAAGGTGAGCGGACGCTGCGGCAGCGCGGCATGGTCGATCTGCTCGGGCGAAAAGCACCACGCGCTCGGCATTCGCAGCAACCGCTCGCTGCACTGCGACGCCGAACCTACCGAATCTGCCTGCGCGTCGCTGATTCGATAGTCGATGACGGCGATACGCGGTCGGGCGTTTCATCGCGAACGCCGAGTCAGATCACGCCCACCAAACGCAGGCTGCCGGTGGCCAGTGCGGTGCCGATGACTGTGGCGGCCAGTACGTCGCTCGGATAGTGCAATCCCAGAACCACCCGAGATGCGGCAACGCTGAGGGCGAATGGCACCAGCACGACGGCCAGCCACGGCGCATAGGCAAGGGCAACGATCGTGAAACTCACCGCGTGCAGGGTGTGTCCGGACGGAAAGCTGAATTCGTCCAGCGGCGCCACGCTTGCGACGATTGAACTGGGGTGGCGATGCAACGGCCGCGGCCGCCGGCTCCAGCGCTTCAGGGTGCGATAGAGCAACAGCGCGACGCCGCTGATCGCGAGCATGTGCAGCGCCGCTTGCACGCCGATCTGCCGATCGAGTACCGGAAACAGCGCTATCAGCGCGTACCAGAACACGCCGTCGCCGAGGCGAGAGACAGTGGCGAAGTACCTCAAGCACAAGCGTCTTCGCGAAAGCCGATTGAGTCGCACGCACCAGTTCAAGTCCTGTGCCGCCAATCTGCCGAGGGCCATTTGACGAGTCATGCGCTCGCTCCTGCCAGTTCGCTTAAGATCGCCGCAAAGCGCTCGCTGACCGCGCGCGGCCCGAGCTTTTGTGCTGTGTTGCGTGCCGCCACGCCCATCGCGCGCCGCTCATCGGCGCGACTGGCCAAGTCGCTCGCGACGGCAACGAACGCTTGCTCATCGTTGAAGGCGACGGTGCGGCCATCGATCCCATCGCAAATGTGTTGGCCCGCCGCGCCGTAGGCGTACGCCACGGTCGGAAGGCCGCTGGCCATCGCCTCCAGCGTGACGTTTCCGAAGGTCTCGGTGATGCTGGCGAACAGAAACAGATCGCAGCTGGCAAAGTGTTCGGCGAGCTTTTCGCCGCGCTGCATCCCGCACCAGACATGCTGCGGATAGTGTTCGGCCGTCGCGGCACGCGCTGGACCATCGCCAACCCAGATCATTTTGGCCGGGGTCTTGGCGGCGATCGCATCGAAGGCGCGGACGGTGAGGTCGAGATTCTTCTCGGGCGCCACCCGGCCTACGAACAGGACGGCCAGTTCGTTATCCGCAACGCCCCACAATTTGCGCAATTCGCCGCTCCGGCGCGACGGGTGAAACAGATCGGAGTCGACGCCGCGCTCAAGGATGCGCACATCACGAAATCCGCCAGCGCAGAGCTCCGCACGCAACTGCTCGGTTGGCACGAGAGTGGCCTGTCCGCGATTGTGGAACGCGCGCAAATAACGAAAAGCGCTGGATCGCAAAAAACCCAGTCCATAGTGACCAACGAAGTCATCGAAACGGGTATGGAAGCCGCTGGCGACCGGAATGCCCAGGTGGCGCGCCGCAAGCATCGCCGCCCAACCCAGCGGACCCTCAGTCGCGATGTAAAGCGCATCGGTTCGGAAACGCTTTAAAGCTGCGCGCACCCGGAAGTACACAGGCCAGCCAAAGCGAAGCGCGGGGTAACGCGGCAGCGAGCCGCCGGGGACGATCAATTCCTCGGTCAGCTGATCCTCGGCGGCAAAACTGGGCTGAGACGGACGGATGAGCAAGACATCGTGGCGCTCGGTGTGCAAACCTCGGGTAAGCGTGGCAACCGTCAACGCAACGCCATTGATTTCCGGCGGATAGGTTTCGCTGACCACAGCGACACGCAAACGCCTGGGACCCAGGACGGCGCGAGGGGACGCAAAGGCTGTATCGATGGCGTGAGCGGTTCGCTGCATGCCGCCACATTGCAGCGTCGAGATGACGCAAAGATGCGTTATGCCTTGCAGAAATTTGACAACGCTGTGCGAACGACAGCGTACGGAGTCAAGCCGTGTCCGGTCGACCCTGGCCACAATGACAGCGCGAAAAAACGAAGGGCCCGTTTCCGGGCCCTTCGCGATACAACTGTACCTTACCGCAACAGCTTAGAACGACTGCGTGTAACGGAAGTATGGCACACGGCCATAACCGTCATACAGGTTGAAGTCGAAACCGCGGCCGGTCGGATCCGACGGATCAAGCACCGGGTCCTTATCAGCAACGTTGTTCACGCCCAGGGTGAAACGACCGTTCCACGGCGCGCTCCAGCTGGCCTGCAGATCGTTCGTGGTCCAGGACGGCAGCTTGCCGTCTTCAGCAAACGCTTCCACGCCATGGATATAGTTCAAAGTCCACGCGAACGTGAAGTCGTTCCAATTCCACTCGTTGGTGAGGTTGGCGCGAGCCTTCGGGTTCTGACCGGTCGCGGTCGAGAAACCAACGGTCTCAACACCATCCACGGCCGAGCTGAAAACTCGGCTCACGGTCAACTGGTTACGCAGATTGCCCCAATCGCCGAAGTCGAAGTTCGTGCGAACGTTGATGTCCACGCCGTCGGTTTCGATCGTTCCGAGGTTGGTGAAGCCACGTTGCACATACAGAATCTCGCCCGATGCGGCGCGAGCCAAGCCAAGACCGAGGCCCGGCTGCGGCGGGCTCGCCGTCGGCGACAGATTGCTCAGGCCCGGAGGGCATGCGCCTGGCGAGTTGCCCAAACAACCAATGATCTGCGACGAGGTAATGCCGGCGACGCGACCATCGATCTCGGTATTCCAGTAGTCGACGGCCATGTTCAACCAATCCGTCGCATCCCATGCCACGCCCAGCGAATACTGATCCGATTGTTCGGACTCAAGGTTCGGGTTGGAGATGACGTAAGCGCTGATCTGCGTGGAGCAGTTGGCCGGCAGACCGAAGGCAACGCAGGTACGCGGATCGGACACAGTGTCAGCCGAGAACGCGGGCTGTTGCGTCAGGATGTCGAGGGTCGGTGCGCGGAAGCCCTGTCCGAACGAGGCGCGGAGCACCAGATTTTCGAGCGGGGTGAAACGCACCGAAACCTTCGGCGAGGTGTCGGAACCGTAGTCGCTGTAACGGTCGTACCGCGCCGCTACGTTGAACTCCAAATTCTCAAGAACCGGGAACAGCGCTTCCACATATGCAGCTGCGACCGATCGGCCACCCGAAGCCGAGTTACCAGCGGAACCGACGATCTGACCCGACGACTGCAAGGAGTCGAAAATGTCCTCATAGAACTCATCGCGGTATTCGGCGCCGAACGCAATACCGGCAACGCCGCCAGCCATCTCGAACAGATCGGTATTGGCTTGGGCATACAACTCTTCGATAACAAATCCACCTTCACGATTGATCGTAGCGATCATGCTATCGAGAATTGTGCGCGAGTTGCCCGACGGGTTGTAGATGTTGTAAGTACCGTTCTGGATAAACGTCTGAGCAATTTCACCGACCACGTAATTGCGGCCAAGCTCAAGATATTTCGACTCAACGTGGCGGCCGCCAACGTTCACATCGAAGTTGCCGATGCGACCGTCGAAACCGAGATCGAAATAGTACACGTTGGCATCGGTGGTCGTGTCGCGATTACCGAGTGCTGCGAAGCGATGGCGCAAGAACACCGGACGGGTCGGGTCATAACCTTGGTTCGGGAAGCGCACGGCGGGATGGTTCGGCGAACCAACCGGAATGAACGGCTGAGCGCCGGCCAACCACGGGCTGGACGGCACGGGCGCATAGCGGCCGAAAGACTTGACACGGCTGACGTTGGCGTTCAAGTACGTCGACCAATCTTCGTTGATTTCGTAGTTGGCACGCGTGAACAGCGAGCTGTTGCGGATTTCGGCTTCGTCAGCGGCGACGAACGTAAAGTCGTAGAAGCAGCGAGTCGCAGCTCCGGTGCCGCCCGATTGAAAACCAGGATCGGTACAGCCGGTCGGTCCCGGAACACGCGAACCGTTGGTCGGATTCGCCAAGAAGCCGCCCGGCGTGAAACCAAAACGGGTACCCGGCGCCGAGTTGGCGACCATGAAGTTGTTAGAGAACGTCGACAATCCGCCGGCAGACCACGCACGATCGCGCTGGAAAATGATTCCGCGATTGCTGTACGAGGCCCCGGCCATGATGTTGCCGCGATCGCCCGAAGCACCAAAGATCACCGAGCCCTCTTCGGTCTCGCCGCCTTCACGCTTGGGGCTGCCCATGCCGAACGACAGCTCAACACCGTTGAAATCGGAACGGGTGATGATGTTTACGACGCCACCGATGGCGTCCGAACCGTAAATCGCCGAGGCGCCGTCGGACAGGATTTCGATGCGCTCAACAGCGGCGATCGGAATCGAGTTCAAGTCCTGGCCTTGACCAGCCTGCGGGGCGATCGGGGCGCGACGGCCGTCGATCAGGATCAGCGTACGGGCGCCGCCCAAGCCACGCAGGGACAATTCGGCGAAAGACTGCGCCGACGAACCGGACTGCGGACGGAACGAGCCGAAGCTGTTGAACGTGGTGTTACGCAGGTAATCGGCCACCGACACATCGCCCGACAATTCGAGCTGTTGACGGTCGATCACGGTGACGGGGACGGAACCCTCAGCGTCGGTGCGCTTGATGCGCGAACCGGTCACCTCGACGGTTTCCATCTGGGCGGTATCGCCATTCTCGTCCTCGTCCTGGGCGAAGGCCGGGGCCGCCGCCAGCGCAGCCACCGAACCGAACGCAAGCGCGGCGGTGATGGCGCGGTTTAATTCACGAAGTTTCAAGCTCATTAGCACTCTCCAAAAGACTTCTACGGATACCTCGAGGGACAATTTTTGCCATCCAGACAGGACTTTTGTCCTAGTCCCATCCCTGAGCGCGGTGGAGGCTAACAAAAAGCTAACGGTTGCAAAAGTGCCTCGGTGCTGTCGCTTTTTCGCAACACACTGCTGGTTCACTCGCCCAACCTGCGGCAACTACGCGAGAAAGCTACACTGCAAGCCTCCCGCTTGCTCGATTTGGTCCTATGCAACGTCGCAACTTCTTGGCAAACACCCTGCGCGCCGGCCTTGCGGCGGGATTCGGAACCTCGCTGGGTTGCGGTGCAGCGCGCCGACCTGGCGCTCCGTTGCAACCGACCGCCGATGCAACCACAGGTCTTTCGCTCCTGCGCCTGCCGCCGGGGTTTCGCTATTTCAGTTTCGGATGGGCCGGCGAAACGCTCGCGGGCGGCGGCGCGATCCCAGAGTCGGCGGACGGCATGGGTATCGTCGCTCATCGGGGACCGCGCCTGACGCTGATCCGCAATCAGGAAGTGACGCATGCGCGCGGCGCATTTGCGGCACCCGACCAAGCCTACGACGCGCGCTGCGGCGGTGGTTGTGTGCGGCTGGAACTGGATTTGGCGCAAGAGAAACTGATTCGCGCCGAAGCCGCGCTCACCGGCACCTTGATCAATTGCGCTGGTGGCATCACCTCGCGCGGTACGTGGCTAAGCTGCGAGGAGATCGTGATCGCGCGCGACGAATCCAGCGACGATGGGCGCCTCGCAAATGCGGCTGGCTTGAGCCGATCGCATGGCTGGGTGTTTGAGGTGCCGGCCAGCGGCATGTCCGATGCCAAGCCAATCGAAGCCATGGGCATTTTTCGCCATGAAGCCACCGCAGAAGATGCCGACGGCAACATCTACTTGACCGAAGATCGCGATCCGGAAGCAGGCTTCTATCGCTTCACGCCATCGACCAAAGGCCGGCTCGACAGCGGACGACTCGAGATGCTGCGGGCTGTCGGCAGGAGCGATTTGCGCGGCGCTGTACGCCGCGGCGCGCGTTTTGACGTCTCCTGGGTGCCGATCGACGATCCCAGACGCGCGCATTTCGATGCAAGCGATCAGGGCGGCGTGGTCAAGCAAGGTCTCGCAGCGGGCGGCACGATGTTCTTGCGCCTCGAAGGCTGTCTGACGACGCCCGAAGGCATCTGGTTCACGTCGACCAGCGGCGGCAGCACCGGCGGCGGTCAGCTGTGGCGTTTCGATCCACGCAGGCAAACACTTACGCTGGAGCACGATGTCGTCGATCGCACGCACTTCGACTATCCCGACAATCTAGCCAGCGGGTTGGGTGAGGGACTCGTGATCTGCGAGGACAGCAAGGACCGCGCGCACCAGCAGCTGGTATGGCTGTCTCGCCGTGGACGACTGGTGACCATTGCCGAAAACCACACCATGATCGATGGGGTCGATTACGGTGCTGCGGAGTGGGCGGGCGCCTGCGTTTCGCCCGATGGCAGATGGCTGATCGCCAACGTCTACAGGCCGGGGTTTAGCGTGGCAATTACCGGGCCTTGGGACGAGATTTTATAGGCTGGCAGCGCGCGTTGCGTTTTGTTACGCAAGTCCAAGGTGCGCGATTTTTTGCCCCGGACAGCGGACCATGGGTCCGCGTACCAAAAAGCACAATCCGCGATCCCTTACGCAACCGCCCGCAGCGGAAACGCGAAACGCTCGCGAACGGAACGCATGATCCCGGCCGCATCGAGGCCGAGTTGGCTCAGCAGTTTGCCCGGATCGCCATGTTCGACAAAGACGTCAGGTAAGCCCAGTTGCAGAGCAGGGATAGCTAACCCCGCCTGAGCGATGACTTCAAGACAGGCGCTGCCCGCGCCGCCCATGATGGCGCCTTCTTCCAGCGTGACGATGGCATCATGGGAGCGGGCCAATTCGAGCACCAGATCGACATCCAGCGGCTTGACGAAGCGCATATTGGCCACTGTCGCATCGAGCTCTTCGGCGGCAATCAGTGCCGGCGCTACCAAGCTGCCGAAAGCGAACATCGCAATGCGACGTCCGCCAAGCGCGCCGGTGCGACGCCGCAGCTCGCCTTTGCCCCAAGGCAGTGTGTCCAAAGTAGCTGGCACCGCAACGCCTACGCCGCTGCCACGCGGATAACGCACCGCGGCCGGCCCATCGTGGGCAAACGCCGTCGACAACAAGGCGCGGCACTCGGCTTCGTCCGATGGCGTCAATACCGCCACATTCGGCACACAGCGCAAGTAGGGAATATCGAAGGCGCCGCAATGCGTTGGACCGTCGGCGCCGACGATGCCGGCGCGGTCTAATGCAAACGTTACCGGTAGATTCTGCAGCGCCACATCGTGAATCAACTGATCGTAAGCACGCTGCAAGAAGGTCGAATAGATGGCGACCACGGGCTTCAAGCCTTCGCAGGCCAAACCAGCGGCGAAAGTGACGGCATGCTGCTCGGCGATTCCGACATCGAAATAGCGTTTCGGGAAACGCTGCTCAAATTCGACCATGCCCGAGCCTTCGCGCATCGCGGGCGTGATGCCCACGAGCCTGGCGTCGGCCGCAGCCATATCGCACAGCCACTGGCCGAACACTTGCGTGTAGGTCTGCTTGCCCGCTTTGGCGGGCCGAATACCTTCGCTGGGGTTGAATTTGCCAGGGCCGTGATAAAGCACAGGATCGGCCTCGGCGAGCTTGTAGCCTTGTCCTTTCTTGGTCACCACATGGAGGAACTGCGGACCATCGCCCTCGCGGACGCGCGCGCGAATGTTTTGCAGGGTCGGGATCAGCGACTCCAGATCGTGCCCATCGATCGGCCCGATATAGTTGAAGCCAAACTCTTCAAAGATCGTCGCCGGGACGACCATGCCTTTGGCGTGCTCCTCGAAACGCCGCGCAAATTCGTAGAGCGGTGGTGCGATCGAAAGAGCCCTGGCGATCCCCTTCTTCGTGTGCGCATAAAACTGGCCGCTCATCAGACGCGCCAGGTACCGGTTGAGCGCGCCGACCGGCGGCGAGATCGACATATCGTTGTCGTTGAGCACCACGATCAGCGGCAGCTCGCTCTCCGGGCCGACGTTGTTCATCGCCTCGAACGCCATGCCGGCGGTCATCGCGCCATCGCCAATCACGGCGACGACCTGACGGCGGCTATCGCCCTGGATCGTGCCAGCCGCTGCCATGCCGATGCCCGCCGAAATAGACGTGCTCGAATGCGCCGTGCCAAACGCGTCGTACTCGCTCTCCTCGCGACGCGGAAACCCGGAGATGCCACCCAGTTGGCGCAAGCTTGGCATGCGCTCGCGACGCCCGGTTAATATCTTGTGCGGATAGCTCTGGTGACCAACATCCCAGATCAGCCGATCGTTCGGCGTGTCGAACACATAGTGCAGTGCGATCGTGAGTTCGATGGTGCCCAGATTCGACGACAGATGACCGCCTGTTTGCGACACCGAATCGAGCACGAACTGGCGCAACTCATCGGCCAGCAGCGGCAATTGTTCGCGCGGCAGGCGCCGCAATGTGCAAGGATCGTCAACAGTTTCAAGGAGCGAAGACATCGATCGGGCGAGCTGTAAGTACTATGACGGAACCGTAACATCCTTGGCGTAGGCGAGGAAAGGGCAGGACGCTGGCGCAGCGCCCCGCGCAATGCGCGAATCCAGTTCGTGTTCACCTGAGCACGCTTCAAATAGCGGCACGATGATCAAGCCATCAAGATGAGCGAGAACCCGTTCGCCGATTTGGTACTGGCACATAACCGCGCGCCCATCGGTCGCGAGCGCCTGGCTTCGCCAACTTTCACCGCCCGCGGCGCCAATCCGTTGTGCGGAGACGATCTGACCCTGGATGGTCGCATCGAAGGCAACGTGGTGCGCGAACTAGGCTATGCGATCGATGCCAGCGCTCTGACACTGGCGTCGACATCGCTGATGGTCAGCCTGTGCCAAGGCCGCGAACTGGACGCGGTGCGCACACTGTGCGGCGGCGTGCTGCGCTATCTTTCGGGCGCTGGCAGTCCGCCGCTGGCCGAAATCGCGGTATTCGATAGCGTGTTGGGTTACCGCAATCGTCTCAAGACACTGACATTGCCCTGGGCGACATTGCTTCGCGCTCTCGATGGCCAGCTGCAAACCAGCACCGATTCTGAATTGACCGGAGGATCCAATTGAGCACCTGGACGCGCGTCGGTAACGATGGCGACATTGCACCGGGCGGATGGCGCGTCGTCGATGTCGATGGCGTGGCCATGCTTGTGGTCAACGTCGACGGCAGCTTTCACTGCATCGAAGATGTGTGCACGCACGATGGCGGCGGACTTGCGGGCGGCACTCTGTGCGGCTTCGAGGTCGAGTGCCCACGTCATGGCGCGCGCTTCGATGTGCGCACCGGCCAGGCGCTGTGCGCACCTGCGTATCAGCCGACCGCCGTGTTTCCGATCAAAATCGAAGACGGCCAAATCTGGGTACGCGACGATCGTTGGGATTAATCTGCGATCGGCTGCAACTTCGGTTCCGGCCGAAACTCGCCGACAACATCAACGCCCGGCGGCGGCTGAAACGCAAATGTACCGGTCGGAAGTTCCGGGTTACGTTGCCAATCCTGGAACACGATTTGTGTGCGCTGCCCGACCACGTCGGCGATAACCATGCGTACCAGCAAGCCATCGCGCATCCCCAGATCGACGCTGGCGAATTCTGCATCGGAGGTTTTTGGCGTTAGGCGCAACCACTGCGCGCCGTCGCGTTCGCCTTGCTCGGCGACATTGAACTGCTCATCCATCACGCTTAAGTCGAGCAGCACGGCGAGCGGGCTGCGCGTCTCGTCGAAGGATTGCGGACGAACGCTGACCTGCTCCAGATCGATATCGTAAATCCAGACATGCTCGCCGTCGGCGACGATCTGCTGCGGCTCAGGCGTGAGGTATTCCCATCGAAAGCGGTCCGGGCGTGCCAGCATCACCTTTCCGGTGGATTGATCCAGCGCCTCGCCATCGGCGTCGAAAACCTGCTGGGCAAAGTTCGCCGACAGCGAGGCCGTACCATTGGCCATGCGCTCCAGCTCGGCGCGGCCATCGGCCCAGGCCTGGGAAGACAGCACGCAGGCGATCCACATCCACTTCTTCATCACAATGCATCCACGTTTTCGCTTCCATCAAGATAAGCCAGGCGCTTGAACTGTGCCCAAACCACCATAGTGCGCCTTGATTCGTTCGTTGCCGCAGCCTATGTTGGTCGCTCTTACGACCATCGGCATCGGCAATGGTTCAAGGCTACGAGAAGCGCCGCCACCCGCGCACCGAGATCACCGCGGTTGCTGTGCTGATAGCGACTGCCAAGGGCGCTTATTTGAGCAATCTCGCCGACGTCTCACGCGGTGGCTGTCGTGTCGTGCGTCCGTTGGCGTGGACCGATCAATCGCGCCCACCCTATCGGCTATATTTTATTGTCGATCAGGACACGGTGATCGACATCGAAGCTACCCTGGTACGCGCCTCTGAGGAGCACATCGCGTTCCAGTTCGCGGCTGGGCAGAACGAGGAAGTCGAGCAGTTGCTGTACGAAGCACGTTTCATCGCGTGAACTCGATTGCACTGATCGCAGCGGTCGATCGGAACCTGGCGATCGGCTCGCGGGGGCAGCTGCCATGGCATTACCCGGCCGACCTCAAACACTTCAAGGCACTGACCTTCGGCCACGCGATCTTGATGGGCCGCAAGACCTTCGACTCTATCGGCAAACCGTTGCCGGGACGGCGTAATCTTGTGCTCACAAGGACGCCGTTCGAACGCGAGGGTCTCGAGTGTTATGCGACACTTGATGCGGCGTTAGGGGCAGTCACTGGGAAGCTTTGGGTGATCGGCGGGGGCGAAATCTACGCGATGTGCTTGCCCTACGCCGAGCATTTGGCGCTGACGCGCGTTCCGTTGACGATCAGCGACGCAGACGCCTGGTTTCCGGCGTTCTCGGAAAGCGAGTTCGAATGCACATCGCGCGACGCTGCGGATGGGCTGCTGTTCGAACACTGGCAACGCCGCTGAATTTACATCGGCTTTTCCGCGATCCTCGCGTGAGTGGCGTTGACGCTCATCAGCGCCGCAGAGGAGAAGAACTGGTGGTACTCCGCAACCATTTCGCCTTCGATCAGCACCGGATCGGTGGCCGCCAGCGCTTTGGCCTCCTCAATCGAATCGACCGCGAACACGAATAATCCACGCCGACCCTGGACGCCATCGAGGGGACCGGCAAGCGCCAGTTTCCCTTCATCCGCCAGACGCTGCATATTCGCGAAGTGCCCCTTGAACATCGCATCGCGCTCGGGCCCATCGGGTTTGCGATTGGGACCGGTCGTCAAAATCACCAGGACGTAGCGACGCATGCCGTGCTCATCAGCACCCAGTTCAGCGGCCAGCGCCTTGTCGAACGAAGACGCAGGCTGCGATGGCGCGTCTGCCGCGGAAACGACCATGGTCCAGGAAACCAGCAGTAACGAGGTCCAGCGGATCACGGCAACGCTCCTCTAGTCTGCAGCTGTATTCCCGAGATCGCGAGCCCGGCGATTGCCGGGCTCGCGTGTAGCGCTCAACGCACGTCGCAGAAGCAATAGGCGTAAGTGCGCAGCGGGTGCTGCTCCCAACCTTCCAGAATCTTCAGCTCGCGCTCAAAGTCCTGTTGCGTGCTCCGCAGGAAACTCGGGACATAGGCTGATCCGATGCTGCGGGTGATGCTGGCAGTCATGCGCGCGGTCATGCTCGCGACAAAGGCCTCAAATCCACTCGGCTCTTTTTCGACATACACGACATCGAATTTCTCCAGCTTGGCGCGCTTGGCAGCATCTGCAATCGCGTCCTTGAGCCCGCCGATCTCATCGACCAGACCACGCTCTTTGGCTTGCGAGCCGCTCCAAACGCGGCCCTGCGCGATCGCATCGATGTCGTCTTTGGTCTTGCCGCGGCTGGTAGCCACTTTGCCGATGAAATCCTGGTAGCCGCCATTGATTATCGTCTGCAGCATCTCGCCGACACGCGGATCGAGCGGGCGGCGCGGATCGAGTGCGCCGGCCAGCCAGGTGGTTGTGGTGCCTTCGGTGTGCAGGCCCACTTTGTCCATGGTTTGGCTGGCGTCCGGGAACAAACCGAAAATGCCGATCGAACCGGTGATCGTCGTTGGTTCGGCGTAAATCACATCCGAGGTCATCGAAATCCAGTAACCACCCGAGGCGGCCAGATCCCCCATCGATACCACGACCGGTTTACCCGCAGCTTTGGTCAGCTCGATTTCGCGACGGATCAATTCGGAGTCGAAGCCGCTGCCGCCGGGAGAATCGACGCGCAACACCACGGCTTTGATGTTCTCGTCTTCGCGGGCCTTGCGCACCAGTTCGCTGGTGCTCTTGCCGCCGATGGTGCCCTGCGGCTGCGAGCCACTGGTGATCGAGCCGGCCGCGACGATGACGCCCACGTGCGAGCTGCCGGGCAGCGGCAGCGGCGCCGGGAAGCGCTTGACGTAATTCTGCAGCGCGACCTGACGGAAGGTGCTTTCTTTTTCATCGTCCTTGGTGCCCGATTCGATGAGCATGGCGCGCAACTCATCTGGGGTCTTGGTGCCATCGACCAATTTCTCGATGATCGCCAGTTGCGCCAGATTGCCCTCCACGGCGGTCAGCCGCTGCGGCAACTCGTCGATCATCGTCTGCAAGCCAGCCGCGTCGAGATTACGCGCTTTGGCGATGTCGGCCAGGAACACGCCCCAAACATCGTTCAACCAATACAAATCCGCCTCGCGCGCATCTTCCGACGGGCCATCAAGCAGGTATGGCTCCACGGCGCTCTTGTAGCGGCCGACTCGAAACACGTGCATGGTAACACCGAGCTTCTCCAATGCCGAGCGGTAATAATTGCGATAACGGCCCAGACCTTCGAGCAGCACCATGCCTTCGGGGTGCACGTAGATTTCATCGCCGTGCGCGGCCAGGTAGTAGCCGGTCTGATCCATGTTCTCGCCGTAGCTGATCACCTTCTTGCCGCTTGCCTGAAACGCGTCGATGGCGCGCCCGACTTCGCGCAGCGTCGTCACACCGGCGCCGCCGAAATTGTTGAGCTGGATCAGTACCTGCGTGATGTTGTCATCTTTGGCCGCTTCTTCCAGCGCTTTCAAAACATCGCGTAGCTGCGTCTCCGGCACCTCTTCACCCAACGCTCGCGACAGCGCCACATCGGCCGGGCTGCCGGTGTACTGATCCACGATTTCACCCTTGATATCCAGCACCAGCGTGGTTTTCTCGTCGATCTTGCCCTCGCCGCCGCCGATCACTGACGCAATCACCGCGATCAGAATGAACACGAAGATCAGGTTGAACACCAGTTGCCGGGTGAAGTTCAGGCCGTTCCACAAGCCGCCAAAAAACCGGCGCAAAAATCCAGGACGCTTTTCCAAGGGTGACTCCTCAAGATGACTTATTCGCGCTCACAGCAGGCGAGCGGACCGTCGGGCATGATATCGGGCTATTGCGCTGGTGTTGATGGGCTTTAGGTCATGGGCGGTCAATTGGGGCGGGAGGCGGGGGGCGAGGGACGTTCACGATGCTCCGCTCCAGCATTTCCGCGTTTCGAATTCGCAATTCTGTTCGCAAAGACTCAGCCGCTCGGCCCCTGCCCCCTGTCCCCTGCCCGCAAAAACGCATGGACCTGACTCACCTCCTCCAAGGCCTCAATGAGGCGCAATGTGCCGCGGTAAGCGCCGCACCGGGTCACCACCTGGTGCTGGCTGGCGCGGGCTCTGGCAAGACGCGCGTGCTGACGCAACGCATCGCGTGGCTGGTGGACGCCTTCGATGTGTGGCCGCACGCGATTCTGGCGGTGACCTTCACGAACAAGGCGGCGGCGGAAATGCGCGAGCGCTGCGAACGGCAGCTCGATCGGCCATCGCGCGGCCTCTGGATCGGCACCTTCCATGGGCTGGCGCATCGCCTGCTGCGTTTGCATCACGCGGAAGCAGGCTTGCCAAGCGGCTTTCAGGTGCTCGACAGCGATGATCAGTTGAAGTTGATCAAACGCGTGATCGCAGACCTGGGACTCGACGACTCTTTGTTCCAGCCGCGCAAGGGCGCGTGGCTGATCAACGCCTGGAAAGACGAAGGCAAGCGCCCGCGAGATATCGATCCTCTGCGCAGTCAGGAATTGCCCACGTGGATCGATATCTACCAGCGCTACCAGGACAGCTGCCAGCGCCAGGGATTGGTCGATTTTGCCGAAATCCTGCTGCGCAGCCACGAGCTCTGGCTCGGCCACCCGGCGTTGCTCGATCACTATCGGCGTCGTTTCTCGCATCTATTGGTGGATGAGTTTCAGGACACCAACACGATCCAGTACGCGTGGATTCGCATGCTCGCCGGCGGCACCGGCGAGGTATTCGCTGTGGGCGATGACGATCAATCGATCTACAGCTGGCGCGGCGCGCGAGTGGAGAATATGGCGCGCTTCACGCGCGATTTCCCGAACGTGACGACCTTCCGGCTGGAGCAGAACTATCGATCCAGCGGCAATATTCTCGCGGCCGCCAACGCTGTTATCGCCCACAACGACGACCGTTTGGGCAAGGCGCTGTGGACCGATGCCGGCAGCGGCGAGCCGATCGCGTTGTACTCGGCCTACAACGAACAGGACGAAGCGCGCTACGTGATCGAGCGCATCCGTCGCGGCGTGCAGGGCGAGTTCGCGCTCAAAGATCACGCGATCCTGTATCGCGCTAATGCGTTATCGCGTGTGTTCGAAGACGAGCTGATGCGTCACGGGATCCGCTATCGCGTCTACGGCGGCCTGCGCTTCTTCGAGCGCGCCGAGATCAAGGATGCACTCGCGTACCTGCGGCTGGCGGCCAACCTCGCCGACGACGCCGCATTCGAGCGCGCTTGTTCCTCGCCGCCGCGCGGCATCGGCGACAAGACGCTGGAAGATATACGCAGCGTCGCACGCAGTGCGCGCGTGTCGCTGTTTGCCGCAGCACGCCAGAGCTTGAGCGCCGGCGCCATTCGCGGCCGCGCCAAAACCGGACTCGACAGCTTGTTCGCGCTGATCGATCGACTGGATCCAAGCTTGCAGATGCGCCTGCACGAACGCTTGATCATCGCCATCGACGACAGCGGTTTGCGCGAGCACTACGCGGCGCAAAGCAAGCACGAGGCCGATTCGCGCGTCGACAACCTCGACGAGTTGATCACGGTGGCCCGCGGTTTCGTGCTTTCGGCGGAAGACGAGCAGGAAGGCATCACCGAGCTGCAGGCTTTTCTCGCCAGCGCCGCGCTCGATGCGGGCGATGGGCAAAGCGAGGCCGGCGACGACGCCGTGCAACTGATGACGTTGCATTCGGCCAAGGGTCTGGAATTTCCGTGCGTGTTCCTGGTCGGTTTGGAGGAAGGCGTGTTCCCGAGCGCGCGCGCTGGCGAAGCCGGCGATGCGCAGCTCAATGAAGAGCGACGTCTGGCGTACGTCGGCATTACCCGTGCCCGTCGCCAGCTGGTCTTGAGCCACGCCGAAACCCGGCGCTTTCGCGGTCAGGAGAATAACAATCCACCCTCGCGCTTCTTGCGCGAGATTCCCGCCGAGTTGCTCTTTGAAGTTCGCCCAAAACCCAAGTACAGCGCTGGCGGCTATCGCTTCCCGCAGCGACAGCGCGAGCAACCCATCGATCTTTTGGACTTGCCTTCCATCAGCATCGGCAACCGCGTTTCGCACGCCCAATACGGCGAAGGCATCGTCATCGGCGGCCAGGGCAGCGGCGTGCACGCCGTCGTGCGCGTGAACTTCGAGACCCATGGCGAGCGCTATCTCAAGCTCGCGCATGCGAATTTGGTGGTCCTGGGGTGAGCCACTCACCCAATTGTCATGGTGCAAGAGAGCGCGTTCGTTGCCATTGCCACGAAGGAAGCCAGGTCTGTTGCTTCGGCTATCGGCGTGCGAGTGCATGGTGCAGGCGCATGGTCGATTGGCTTTCCCTCGCGAACCATTGCAGCCACCACGGACATCGATACTTTTCGACAACGAGGCCACAGCGGATCGGGCTCGATCAGGTTTCGCACTTTGACAGAGCGATCGCGCTGAACAAACGTCGCGATGCGGCGCGATTTGTTGGTATCGGTGCAACTCTCCAAAATCCACGGGGGCGCGTTCTACTCAGCGCTGCGCTCGGCAAGGGTTGCCTGGGCCCACGCGAGTTCCGGGAATGTCGGGGCGGTTCAACAGCCTCAAATCGATCCGCCGTGCGCGAGTGGTATGCCACGCAAAGAGCTTTGATGGCGTGGCCATTACTGACCTGTTGAATTGCCAGGCAATCGCAGCAACGCCTGGATCGTAGTAGATTCGCGTCGCTGACGGGAGCCTGCGAATGAGCGAGATCATTTTTGTTGTGGAAGATTCGGCCGAAGGCGGCTTTTTGGCGCGCGCGTTGGGCGAGTCCATCTTCACTCAGGCCGAATCAGTGGCGGACCTGCATGAGAAGGTGCGCGAAGCAGTCCGATGCCACTTTGACCCGGGCGGCGTTCCCAAACTGATTCGCCTGCACTTCACTCGCGATGAGGTGATCGCGGCATGAAATTGCCGCGCGATCTTGGTGCCACCGAGTTGATCGCAGCCCTGGGTCGCGTCGGCTACCAGGTGACGCGACAGACAGGCAGCCACGTGCGACTGAGCAACGCCACCGATCCGCAACATCACATTACTGTGCCTGCGCACGATCCGATTCGAGTCGGCACCCTGGCGGCGATCCTGGGCGATGTAGGGTCGAAGCTGCAACTTGATCGCGAGCAGTTGCTGAGGCTGTTGTTCGATTGATTCGCGGTTTATGCCGAATGCCTGGGTGCGCGAACGCTTTGCATAACTTCAGATTCGTCCCTAAACATCTCCCAATCTCCCGTTGAGCCGCGCCCAATGCGAGGTGCCTTACGTTGTCCGCAAGCCATTTGGGGCGGCAACGGAGGGGATCTGAAGATGGGCGCAAGTACATGGATGCAGCCGCGTTGGGATGCCAAACGCGTGGTGGCTTTGACGGGCGTGTTTGTTCTCCACGCGATCGTGTTCGGGTTCTTGTTGTTGCCCAAGCGTGGCATTGAGATCACCCGGCCTGAGCCAACGATTGAACCGACGATCGTTGAATTCATGGACGTACAACCGCCGCCCCGCCCTGCCCCACCGCCACCGACACCCACGCCAGCACCGCGCGCGCCGACGACTTTTGTGCCAACTCCCATTCCGACCGCTGCGCCCATCGAGACGCCGGAATATGTGGCGCCAACGATGTTCGACGACACCTCGGTCGAGAGCACGTCCATTGAAACCGCGCCGAGCGAAACGGCCACCGGGCCAGATGGCTCCTCGCCCAGCCGGGCCTTGGCCCTGACCGCACTTTACGCGCCGCCGCCGGCGTATCCACGACGCGAGCAGGCCCGTGGCATTCAAGGCCGTGTGGACGTTCTGGTGCGCGTCGGTACCAACGGGCTTCCGATGGAGGTTCGCGTGGACCGATCGTCGGGCAATCGCAACCTCGACCGCGCTGCGCAGCGCGCGATCAAGCGCTGGCGCTTTCAGCCTTACGCCAAGGATGGCGTGGCGGTGCAGGTCTGGGCGCGCGTGCCGGTGAGTTTCACCCTTGCGGATTGAACCTGTGGATCCTGGTGCGGCTGCTCAGGCGCGGTTTAGCGCGGAGGCGACTGGCGAACCACCGCATGCCGCCCAAGGTCCGCGCATGGATGCGCTCGCAGCAACAACATTAGCGTCCTGGATAACGATCGACCGACATGCTCAATTCATTCAGCGCTTGCAGCGCTTGATCGGCCGTATCGAGCGGCACGAACAAATGATCGTGATGCATGCCAGCAATGACATTGCACGGTATGCCGGCATCTGTGAGGGCGCGGGAGACGGCGGCCGTCAGGCCGACCGCTTCAAGCGCCGAGTGTACGGTCAGCGTAATCCACGCAAAACGCAGATCGACTTCGATGCCCAGCGCCCGAGCTCGCGCTTCGGGCAACACCACCGACAATCCTTCACTCTCGCGCATGGTTGCGATGGCATCGTGAGGCGCGGTTTCGACCGTAGCGAATATGTACGCGCCGTCGTTGAGAACCGGACGCATGGAACTGAGCAAGACCGAAAGGTCGCGGATGGGCATGGCAGTTTGGCGCTCGCAGAGTAAAGGCCACTCGTGGGAACACGATACATTGGCCCAAGCGCACGGACTACCGGTCCGCCTGGCGACATTTAAAGCCAGCCGCGCTGCCGCGCCAGGCGATGCGCTTCGATGCGGTTGCTGGCGCCTAATTTGCTGATCGCCTCGCTCAGGTAATTGCGCACTGTGCCCGCGGAGAGATGCAGGCGCTCCCCGATCTCGGCAGAGTTCAAACCCTCGCCAGCAAGCCGCAAGACATCGCGCTCGCGTTCGGTCAATGGATCGGCGTCTTCGCGCCACGCATCTTGCGCCAACTCCGGTGCGATGGCGCGACCGCCGCGATGTACATCGCGCAATGCCTCGGCCAGTTTGCTCGACGGGGCGTCCTTCAGCAGATATCCCCGCACGCCAGCATCCAGCGCACGGCGCAAATAACCGGCACGCGCAAAAGTTGTGACGATCACCACCCGCGTTGCGGCACCGCTGTCGCGCAGGCGTTTGGCGAGATCGAGGCCCGACAGCTTCGGCATTTCGATATCGGTGACCAGCAAATCAGGTTGCAACTGCGACACCAGGCGCTCAGCTTCGACACCATCGGGCGCTTCGCCGACGACGTCGATATCGTCCTCCAACGCCAGCAACGCCGCGAGTGCGCCGCGCACCATCGCCTGATCTTCTGCCAGTACGATTCGGATCACGCCGGCACCGCAACCATCGGCAACCAAATGCGCAGACGGGTGCCAACGCCCTGAGCGCTATCGATACTGAGTTGACCGCCGAGTTTTTCCACCCGTTCGCGCATTCCGGTCAGTCCATTGCCCGGCGCGATGGTCGCGCCACGTCCATCATCGCTGATCTGCAGCAGCACCGCACGGGGCGAGGACTCCAGCTCGACTTCGACGCGATCTGCCTGCGCATGGCGGACGACGTTGGTCACCGCTTCACGCAAACTCATGGCCAGCGCCGATTCGATATCCGCCGCCAGCTCGGGCATCTGCTCGACTTTGGAATCCAACGAAACGCCGGCACTGAGTAAGCTTAAGCGCGCTGCGGCCAATTCGGCTGCGAATCCCGTGGCGCGTATACCGGTCACAGCTTCGCGCACTTCACCCAGCGCTTTGCGCGCGATCGACTCGATATCGGCGATCTGCGCCGCCGCAGCGGACGCATCCCGCGAAAGCAGCTTGCCCGCCAGCTCGCTCTTGATCGCAATCAAGCTCAACGTGTGGCCGAGCAGATCGTGCAAATCGCGCCCGATGCGCTCGCGTTCGGCCATGCGCGCCAGACGCTTGACCTCGTCCTGTGTCAGCTTCATTTCGGCGTTGCGGCGTTCCTGCAGGCGACTCATGATTGCGCCGAGCAGAACCATGCCACCGATGACCGCCAGCATCAGCGTTGGTATCTGCGGTATGCCCGAGAGATGCACAGTTGCCGCGTAGGCGATCACGACGCCGATCCCGACAAGAACCGCCCGCCGCCACGGCAAGCCGTAACCGGCGGCAGCCATCGCGAAAATCAGCAAGGTATTGCCGCCATAGTTGAACGGCGTCAACGCAAGTCCCAGCGCGGCGATGGCGCCGCAGGCGAGCAACTGGCGTGAGGGTGGCGCCGTGTAGCTCACCCAATAGATCGGCAGAAACAATGCAATGGCCAACAGCGTGGCCGCCCAGGCAACCCAATCGCCGCGCAATTGCGGGTTCAGCACCATCGGAAAGAACGCGAACACCAGGTAGACGAGGTTCGCCTTGCGCCACAACTTGTAGTCGCTGTTGGTGGTTTGCGGTTCCATGGTGGACGCTTACGATCGAGTTGGATACTGCCGAGAATCGTACCTGCACCGACCGTTCTGCAGTGCGCGGCGTCAGCGCGCCGGCATGACAAATGTCATGGCCAGGACAACAGCACCGGCTCAGGCGGCGGGCGCTCGGAGAGAAATCGGAACTCGAACGCCACAGCCGATTGTCCCGGATCGGCCACCTCGAAAACCAGCGGTGCAGTAGAACCGGGCGGAAAACCGCGCGACACGCTGGCGTTCTCGGCCAGATACTCGGACGGCAGGAAACGGCGCTGCGCGATCGGCCGATTCGACAAATCCGATAGCGTGACCTCGACAATCGGGAACGCCTGGGTGAAAGCCGCGTCATTGACCATGCTGGCGCTGATCAGGAGCGCTTTGGGCGCATCCGGATGCGGACGCACTTCGCGACTGACGAGGCGAATGTCGGCGAGCGCCTCGCGCATCGGCAGCGTGCAACCCGCGGCTTGGCAGATGCTGTCCAGCAGCGGCCTCGTGCCCGCATGCTGCAGCAGGAACTCGCGTTCCGCGTAGGCGATCTGCCCGCCCAGCAGGAGCGTGAGAACGGCGCTGCCGAACCACCAGCGGCGGCTCGAAGGCACATCCTGGCGATCGGCAACACGCGGCGCAGGCGCACGTGCGGACGAAGGCCGAGGGTGGGGGCGCGCCTCGCGGACGGCCTGGGACCAGTCGCTGCTCCAGGTCGAGGCGTCTTTCTCCGGCGCGGTGACGCGCAGACTCAGTCCCGGCTGCCGCGCCGGGCGCATGGCCGGCACGGCCAACACCACCGGGGTGGCGCTGGCGACCTCTTCGGGTAGATCGATGAAACCATCCTCAGGCAGGCGTTCGACGAGACGCTCCAGGCCATCGAAGACCTCGCCGCAATGGCCACAGCGAAAACGCCCCCGCGCCCGCGCCAGCGATTCGGCCTGGAGCTTATAAACAGTGATGCAACTGGGACACTGGGTGTACATGACCCAGGAGCATAGCGTCTGGCTCAGGTCGATGGTCGGATGATGAACCGTTGCGCGCCCGGCGCAGGCTGCGCAACAGCGAGGATGAGCCAAGCCGATTTCTGAACTTGGCCCATCCTCAGACGACATTGCCGCGGCGCGATCACCGCGGCGTTGCTTCGGTTACGGGGCGTAACAGAAGTTGGGCGCGCCCGGATGCGTGCTGAAGGCAGCAGCCGACGCGCCCGCTCCACCGGTGGGGCAAGTCACGCTGGCGATGCCGGCGCCATAGCAGCCATAAGCCGAGAAACTATAAGCCTCAGCCAGATTGGAACCGACCGTGTATGAATAGTTGCCAGGCGCCGTCTCATTTCCGGCGAAAGCGTAATTGGTGGTCGGCGTCACCGGGCTGAAGTCGAGAATGACACCCGCCGTTGCATACGATTCGTTGCCCCATTGCGAAAAGCCAGTCGCTCTGACCAATGCGCCGGTGCTGCAGCTACCGTCGTTGCTTTGATAGTCCCAAGGGGTCTTGCTCGCATCGCCACGGATCTGCTCGGCGCTTTTCAACAAGCCATCGATGAATTGCTGTTCGTTCTTCGTCAGTCCGTTCTTGCCGAGTTGGGCCTGTACGTGCTCGGCGCGTTGCGTGATGCGCTCGGCGAGCACCATTTGGGCCTCACTGGTGAGCGCAACGAAGCGCTCGATGCCTTTCTCGTTGGCCTGATAGAGGCCGGGTTGTGTTTCGGTCATGCCGCGCTGGATCAGTTCTTGCTCGACGCTCGACGTTTCCGCCTGGGCCGATCCGACTGCCAGCAGGGACAACACTGCGAGGGACAAAGTACGCATGATCTTGTAGTCCTATTGTTTTGGGGGGACGCAAGCACATGGGCTTGCAATGAATCAACGCGCAACGAACCGCCGAATCGGTCCATGCCCATCGCTCGTTAGGGTTGCCGCCTTTGGGCGTCCTCAGCCGATGACACCGAGTGCCGACAGCCGACTATGATCCGCATATGCTGCTGCTCATCACCCTTGCGTTGATCGCCTGCTATCTCACCGGCACCGTGCTGCTGCTGCGTGGTGGGCTGCGCGGAGAGTCGTCCACGCTCGCGCTGTACTTGGGTGCGGCCGCCGTCGCGCTGCATGCGCTGCTGCTGTTCGGCCCGTCAGGCGCCCCCGACGGCACGGGTTTCTTCCGTGCGCTGTCGCTGGTGGCTTTTGCGATGGCGACAACGATGACGCTGGCCGGCGTACGCGAACGCACGCGTCCATTGCTGATTGCAATCTGGCCGATCGCGCTGCTGGCGGCGCCGCTCGGCGCATACCTGCCCGGCACGCCTCACAGCGCCGACACGCACTGGCAGATCCGACTCCATGTCGTGATCGCGCTATCGGCCTATGCGCTGCTCAGCATCGCCGCCTTGCAGGCAACGATCGTCGCCTGGCAAGAACATAGCTTGCGCAAGAAGCGATTCGGACCCGCTTTGCGCGCGCTGCCGCCATTGGTGGCCATGGAGAGCCTGCTATTCCAGACGATCGTCGCCGGCTTCGCGCTATTGACGCTGACGATCCTCAGCGGCGCCCTGTTCATCGACGACTGGATGGCGCAGCGCCTGGTCCACAAGACGGTGCTGACCATCGTAGCCTGGCTGGTATTCGGTGCGCTGATCATCGGGCATTGGCGCCTTGGCTGGCGCGGTCGCACGGCGGTGCGCTTCACGCTTGCTGGAATGGCGCTGTTGTTGCTGGCATTTTTCGGCAGCAAGTTCGTGCTTGAGTTGATTCTCCATCGCAGCGTCGGCTGATTCCATCCGCTTCAAGCAGGGTCTTGTCGCAAACTTCGGCAAGTCGTCGGAACCGTCGGCACACTGGGCCAACCCAATCGATGAGGACGAACTGATGCGCGCTCTTTTGCCCTTGGCGCTGTTGGCCGGCGTTCCGGCCACGGCAATGACTCCTGCAGAACTCGATCGCATCGTCGATCAGCGCTTGCAGGGCGATCGCACCGGCGCATGTTTCGCCACGGCGGTGATCGACACCACTGTGGTGCAGTCGATTCGCTGCGCTGGGAAGATGCGCACGCTCGACGCCGACACCGCATTCGAGATCGGCTCGATCTCGAAAACGATGAATGCGACGCTGTTGGCGCTGCTGGTCGACGCCGGCAAACTCAATCTCGACGATCCTCTGCAAAAGCACTTGCCGGACGGCGCGCGCGCGCCGGAAAAAGAGGGCAAACCGATTCTGTTATCGCATTTGGCCACGCACACCAGCGGCTTGCCGGCTGTTCCGACGACGCTCGATGGACCGGCCGACAATCCTTATGCGCAGCTCACCGAGCAGAAGCTGCTCGCTGCGCTGGTGACAAACAAACTCGAGAGCGTGCCCGGCAGCGCCTTCGCGTATTCCAACTTCGGCGCCATGCTGTTGTCCATGGTCATCGCCCGGTACGCCGAGGAGGGCTATGAGGCGCAGATGCAAAGTCAATTGTTTGCGCCGCTCGGCATGGCATCGAGCTTCATCGCGGTGCAAGCCAAGGTCAAACGTGCCAGCGGCCATCTGCCCACTGGCGACGTCACCAGCGCTTGGGATTTCAAGCCGAGCTTGGCAGGCGTTGGAGGCGTCAAGGCCAGCCTGAACGATATGGTTGCGTACGCCAAAGCGCAGCTCGATCCACCAGACGGCGTTCTGGGCAAGGCAATTGAGATTACTCACAAGGAGCATTCCAAGGTCGGCCGATCGATCGGCCTTGGCTGGCTGCGCGCGCCGTTAAATGGCCGCACGTTGCTTGCCCACGAGGGCGGCACCGGCGGCTTCTCGGCGTTTATCGCAATCGACACTGAGCGCAAGCGCGCAGCGGTGGTTCTCGCCGATACGTCGCTGACCAACCTCGGCGGCCTGAGCAGTCTCGGCATGCATCTGATCGATTCCGCGGTGCCGCTCGGCAAGCCGCGAATCGCGCAGGCGGCGCCGGCGGCGCTGATCGACGAGTTGGTCGGCGATTATCGACTGAGCAACGGCCTGCCGATGACGCTGCGCCGCAAGGGCGACAATCTGGAGGTCCAGGCGGCCGGCCAGCCAGCCTTCGAAATGGGATACGACAGCGCAGGCGACTTCTACCCGCTCGCCTTCGATGCGCTATTGGCGCCCCAACGCGACGGCGCGGCGATGGCTTTCGTGTGGCGTCAGGGCGGCGGCGCGCTTGCGGCGAAAAGACTCACGCCGACGAAGGCATTGGCGGCGCTCAAGCCTGAACAGCTCGCTGAGTATCACGGCGACTACCCGCTGGCCCCAAGCTTTGTGATGAAGATTTTTAGCGAGGGCGGGCGCCTGAATGTGCAAGCCACGGGACAGGGGCCGGTGCCGTTGGATCATGCGGGCGCCGATACCTTCACGGCTGCCGCGGTCGGCGCTGAGATTCGCTTCGAGCGCGATCCGGATGGCCGCATCGTTGCCCTGATTCTCGATCAGGGCGGCATGCAGCAGCGCGCGGCCAGGCAATGAACGCGCGCTACTCGCTCGCCGAGCCGCTGCCGCCTGAAATAGTGGTAGCGACCATGGGCGGACCCTTCGGCTATCGGCGCTTTGCCACGTTCAGCGCGCCGTGGCTGCGCGGACGGGCCCTGGTTTTTGGCGGCTTCATCGGCTTCTTGGCGATCGCCGCGGGGTCCGGGAACGGTTTGGTCAGCCAAGATCTGGCGGCTGGTCTGCGCATCGGCGCCTGGACGTTCATCAGCTTCATGCTCATGAGTTTTGCCGGGCCATTGCTCGCCGCATGGGTTCGCACCCGAAGCTGGCGTCGCGAGCGCGCCGCAGTGGTCGCTGCTGTGGTCGTCGGGATGGCGCTGGCCGCCAGTGTCGACCATGTCGCATCGACAGCTATCGCCAGGGACGTTCCAAGTGAGTTCCAAGTCCGAAGCGACGCTTCGAAACCGATCGACGCGAGTTCATCTTCCCGCGGCGATATGCTCGCCCGCATCGAGCGCTCGCCGCTGACGGTCGCGGTCAACGTGGTCTTCGGCCTGATCGTTTATTTCTGCCTGGGCGGTGGTCTCGCGTTGCGCGCCTATTTCGGCGAATTGAGCCGTTGGCGCGAAAGCCAACGGCAGCGCGAGGTGCAATCGCTGTTGGCCGACAAGCGCGCAAGCGAATGGCAATTGCACGTGCTTCAAGCGCAAATCGAGCCGCATTTTTTGTTCAACACCTTGGCCGCCGTGCGCTCCACGCTACGCGCGGATGCGGGGCGCGCCGAAGCCACGCTGGATGCTTTGGTCGAGTACCTGCGCGCCACCATTCCCAAGCTTCGCGCCGAGCCCACGGCACTTTCGACCGTTGCGGAACAAGTCGAGATCGTGCGGCACTATCTGACGGTCATGCAATTGCGCATGGGCGAACGCCTCCAGGTATCGATCGACATCGACCCGGCCATTGCAGGCGCTGCCTTTCCACCGCTCGCACTGGTTTCGCTGGTCGAGAATGCCATCAAGCACGGACTGGAGCCCAAGCGCGCGGGCGGCACGATTCACATTGAGGGCAGACGCCTTGGCGACCATCTGCGCATCCTGGTGCGCGACGATGGTGTTGGCCTCGGCGCCGGCAGCAGCGGCGGTGGCCTCGGTTTGCGCAATCTGCGCGCACAACTTGCGCAGCGCTATGGCGACGCTGCCACGTTGATCGTGCAAACGCCCGCAATCGGCGGTTTCGAAGCGATCGTGAAGATACCATGCGGGGGCTGATCGCCGAAGACGAGGCGCCGCAACGTGAGGCGCTGCGCGTGGCGCTGGCGGAACTCTGGCCAACGCTGGCCGTGCAAGTGTGCGTCGATGGTATCGAAGCCCTGGAGGCGATCGCGGAGCAACGCTTCGACGTGGCCTTCCTCGATATCCGCATGCCCGGGATGGACGGCCTGAAAGTGGCGCGCGAACTGCCACCCGAGACCTTGGTGGTATTCACCACCGCCTACGACGAATTTGCAGTGCGCGCCTTCGATGCCGGTGCGATCGATTACGTGCTCAAGCCCATCCGCAGCGAGCGCCTGCAAATCACTATCGCGCGGGTGCGAGAGCGGTTAGCGAACGGCCAACGACCGGCGTTGGACACTCTCGAACTCGGCCGGCACGGTCGCCCGGTCGAACGCTTGTCGTGGATCAGTGCCAGCATCGGCGATAGCGTGCGCTTGATACCGATCGATGAGATCGATGCCTTCCACGCGCAAGACAAGTACACCCGCGTGCTGCATCGCGGCGGCGAAGCGCTGATCCGCACACCGCTGAAAGACCTGGTTGCCGGCCTCGATGGCGAGAGCTTCCTGCAGCTCCATCGCAGTCTGATCGTGCGCATCCATGCCATTAGCGAAATGCGCAAGGACGAGCTTGGCCGCTGGCAAGTCAAACTCAGGACCCGCGACGAGTGGTTTCCCATGAGCCAAGCCTTGGCCGCCCGCTTTCGCGGCATGTGAACCCTGCCAGCCGGGCTTGATCCACACGCACACGACACAAAAGCGCCGCTACCAGTGGTATTCGATCCCGAAGCTGAACACCGTCGGATCAAAGGATCGTCCAGAGCCTGAAGGGAATGCGTCATCGACGTTGTAGCGTGTCCAGCGGCCCAGAACTACAACCGTCGGGCTGACCGTGTAGGCAAGCTGTATCCCAAGATAGGCGTGAGTCTCGGATTGTTCGACCGGCTCGAAAATTGCGCCGGGGAATCCCCCGGTTGAGTAATCACCCTCAAGGTCGATACGGTGAATCCCGACAACGCCACCGAACGAAACATCGGTATCCGCAACCGGATATCGCAAGTTCAATCCGCCGCCATACGTACGGGCATCGAACTCGCCAGCAAAGCCAGCGCAGCCAAGACTCCCTTCACAAACCAGCCTTCCGCCCTCTGGTCGTCCCAGGTCCGTGTAGAAGACCTCAACAGCTACGAAGTCGTTCCAGCGGGTGCCCAGCGCCAGCGAACCGCCACGCGCCGACTCATCGAACTCGTCGGCGGAAAACTGCGCCGCCAAGGCCTCGGCGCGGACGTAGTAATCGGGTACCGGTGCACCCATGGCCAGTGCCGGGACCAGCAAAGGAACTGCAAGAAGAAGACGCATTGCCAAAGCGCTTTGATGTGCGGAAGCCCGAACTCTAAACACGCCTTCAATGCACCGCAATAATGTTCTGAAAGCGCATGGCCGATCGCCCGCGTTTCTTGGACAAAGTCGGTTGGAGTGGTGCTAAACGGCTTGCCGTCGAGATCGATCCCAACTGCTCCGGGCTCATATCTAGCTTCGGGTTCGATAGTTCGAGGGTCTGCGCGACAACCGCCGTCTTGCCGACAAGCTCCGCTTTAAGCGATGCGAACGAAAAAGCCCCGCCGAAGCGGGGCTCTGAAACCAACAACAGGGCGATATCTCGCGGCGCAGCGAAAACCACGTTTTCGCTCCGCCGGCCTGCCCCGCTCCTGACTCAAACCGAGGCGAAGTTTCCAACGGAAACTTCGCCTCGAAACGGGATTAGAAGTCCATCCCGCCCATACCGCCGCCGTGATCGTGGCCGTGACCGCCGCCGCCCGCCGCTTCCTTCTTCGGCAGCTCGGCGACCATTGCCTCGGTCGTGATCATCAGGCCCGCGATGGAGGAAGCGTTCTGCAGGGCATAACGCGTCACCTTGGTCGGATCCAGGATGCCCATCTCGACCATATCGCCATACTGGCCGGTTGCAGCGTTGTAGCCATAGTTGCCGGTACCTTCGGCAACCTTGTTCAGCACCACACTCGGCTCATCACCCGAGTTGGTGGCGATCTCGCGCAGCGGCGCTTCCATCGCGCGCGCGGCGATCTGGATGCCATGGTTCTGATCTTCGTTGTCGCCGCGGAGCTTGCGCACCGCTTCGAGGCCGCGGATCAGGGCCACACCGCCGCCCGGCACGATGCCTTCTTCGACGGCCGCACGGGTAGCGTGCAGAGCGTCTTCGACGCGCGCCTTCTTCTCTTTCATCTCAACTTCGGTCGCCGCACCAACTTTGATCACGGCAACGCCGCCGGCCAACTTGGCCACGCGCTCTTGCAGTTTCTCGCGATCGTAATCGCTGCTGGTCTCTTCCACCTGGCGCTTGATTTGCTCGATGCGAGCCTTGATCGCGTCGGCCTTGCCGGCGCCGTCGATGATCGTGCTGTTTTCCTTCTCCACCACGATGCGCTTGGCCTGGCCCAGATCCTTGAGCGTGGCCTTCTCCAGCGACAAGCCGACTTCTTCGCTGATCACCTGACCGCCGGTCAGGATCGCCATGTCTTCGAGCATCGCCTTGCGACGATCGCCGAAGCCCGGCGCCTTGACGGCGCAGACCTTGACGATGCCGCGGATGGTGTTGACCACCAACGTCGCCAGCGCTTCGCCTTCCACCTCTTCGGCAACGATCAACAGCGGCTTGCCGGCTTTCGCAACCGCTTCCAGCACCGGCAGCAACTCGCGCACGTTGCTGATCTTCTTGTCGTGCAGCAGGATGTACGGGCTTTCGAGCTCGGCCTTCATCGTCTGCTGGTTGTTGATGAAGTACGGCGACAGATAGCCGCGGTCGAACTGCATACCTTCGACGACGTCCAGCTCGTTGTTCAGGCCCGAGCCCTCTTCGACCGTGATCACGCCTTCCTTGCCGACCTTCTTCATCGCGTCCGCGATGATGGTGCCGATCTCGGTATCGCTATTGGCCGAAATCGTGCCAACCTGAGCGATTTCCTTGTCGTCTTTGCACGGCTTGCTGATGGCTTTGAGCTGCTCAACGGCGGCCACAACGGCCTTGTCGATACCGCGCTTGAGATCCATCGGGTTCATGCCGGCGGCGACCGCCTTCATGCCTTCGCGGATCATCGCCTGCGCGAGCACGGTGGCGGTCGTGGTGCCATCGCCAGCGACGTCGGAGGTCTTGGACGCAACTTCCTTGACCATCTGCGCGCCCATGTTCTCGAACTTATCGGCCAGCTCGATTTCCTTGGCGACGGACACGCCGTCCTTGGTGATCGTCGGAGCGCCGAAGCTCTTCTCGAGCACAACGTTGCGGCCCTTCGGGCCGAGGGTCACTTTGACGGCATTGGCGAGAATGTTAACGCCCTTGACCATGCGAGCGCGTGCGTCTTCGGAAAAGCGGACTTCTTTAGCTGCCATGATACGAATTCCTTTATTAAATCAATGACTTGGTTGCGAAAGCGAAACCAGCGCGACGCGCCTTAGGCTTCGATCACACCCATGATGTCTTCTTCGCGCATGACCAGCAGTTCCTGGCCATCGATCTTCACTTCGGTGCCGCTGTACTTGCCGAACAGCACCTTGTCGCCAGCTTTGACAGCGATCGGACGCACCGAACCGTCTTCGAGGATCTTGCCGTTGCCCACGGCAATAACTTCACCGCGCACCGGCTTCTCAGTTGCCGTGTCGGGAATCACGATACCGCCAGCGCTTAGGCGCTCTTCTTCCATGCGCTTGATGATCACGCGATCATGCAGGGGACGAATCTTCATGGCTCAAATCCTTAAAGGTGAGTCAAATCAACGAGTTAGTGTTTTGTGCGGGCTCTAGGCTGAAACCTGAACGCCGCGACGGGCCCTTGATGGGGGCGGCGGTGTAGCGTTTCAAGAGGGCGCCTGTTTTCGGTTTTGGGGTTTTTGTAAGCGCCGATCCGCGTCATAGGCGCAATGCCGATTTCCAAAAGTCACCCGCGCGGTCCAATGTGCGAAACTGACAACAAAGACCAGCTACCCACTATCGACTACCATGAAAACCGCCTTGCTCGCCCCTGTTGTTGTCCTAGTGGCTTGGACGCTGGTCGTGTGGCTCTGGATGTATGCCACGCGGTTACCGGCAATCAAACGCGCCCGGATGAAACTCGACCCCACCCGACCGCGCGGCGAACAGATGGCGGAATTGCCGCCCCAGGTGCGCTGGAAGGCCGACAACTACAACCACTTAATGGAAGAGCCGACGATCTACTACGCGCTCGTGCTTGCACTGGCGGTCAGCGGCGAAACATCGACGCTCGCGGTGACGATGGCCTGGACCTATGTTGCACTGCGCATCATCCACAGCCTCGTGCAGAGTACGGTCAACATTATCCCGCTGCGTTTCGTCTTGTTTGCGTTGTCCAACATTCCTCTGTTCGTTCTCTGCTTCATCGCGTTGCAACGCTTGCTCTGAGCGGTATAACGTGGGCTTCCGAAACGATCAGCCAGTGCGATGGGCCAAGAATTAGACGCGTTGCGGCAATTGGAGGTCGATGCCCGACGCCTGATGGCGCAAGCTTGGGACTGCGAGGCTGCGAGCGACGTGTGCGAGCGGGCTGAAGCGCACGCCGATCGTCTTTCCAATCCGCAACATGCCTCGCTTGCAGAAGCCTGCCTGGGTTTTGCCGCGTACTTGAGCGCATTTACCGGCTCGCGGGTCGGCCCGATGCAGCAAAAGCGCGCGCAGCTGGTTGCGCTGCTCGACGGCGTCACTGAACAATTGCATCGCTTGGAGACCTCCAGCGCGCTCGATCTGATGCTATCGAATGAAGCGCCGGAGCCGGCGCCGATCGTGATCGACGCGCCAGCGCCCGCGCTACTGCCAGAACAAGCTGCGGCGGCGCCGTCGGAAACACCAACGCTCGACACCATCATTTTTATCGATCCATCCGGCAAAGACGCCGGTACGCTCGGCATGGCGCTCGAAGACCATGGTTATGTCGTCCAACCGCTGCTCAGGCTCGATCGGCAAACCGGCCAACTGTTGAGCCGCAGCGATGTCAAGGCACTGATCGTGCCTGCGGCGGCGCTGGAAATCTGGAACAAGTTGGCGCAACTTGATCCGGCACTCGACCAGGCCCGACGGCGCATCGGCTTGTTCGTGGTGTCGCGCAGCGACGACCCACGTCAGCGGCTCGCGGCAAGCAAGGCCGGCGTCGATGGCTATTTCGTATTGCCGGGCGATATGAAGCGGCTCAGCAGCGAAATCGTCGCGACGCTCAGGGATCGACTCGATCCCTATCGCGCGCTGTTCGTCGACGACGATGTATCGATGACGATGGTCGTCGACTCGATCTTGAGAAGATCGGGAATGGATACGCGCATGGTCAACGATTCGACACGCGCGCTCGAGGCCATCGACGGCTTCGATCCCGACGTGATCCTGCTCGACTTGCACATGCCGAACTTGAATGGCTTGGAGCTACTGAGCCTGTTCCGTGCGCATCCAAAAACCGCATTCACGCCCGTTATCCTGATCTCGGGCGATGAAGACCAGGAACGTCGATTCGAGACGCTGACCGCCGGTGGCGATGATTATTTGATGAAGCCGCTAAGGCCTAAACACCTGGTGGCTGCGGTGGTCGGCCGCGCGCAGCGCGCGCGCTGGCTGAAGCGCGCCTTGAGGAAATCGCGCCGATGAACATCTACACGCATGCACGATGCCTCGAGCACGACACCGGCGCTGGCCACCCCGAGCATGCCGGGCGCTTGTCCGCGGTGCTCGACGCGCTGAAAGGCGAATTGGGGCACGCGTTAACGTGGCTCGAAGCGCCGCTCGGCACGGAATCGCAAGTAGGGCGCGCACATGTGCCTGCTTTTGTCGAGCTTCTGAAGCGCCACGCACCCGCGCACGGACTGATCCGCGTGGATGCGGACACGGTGATGTCGCCGGCCTCGCTCGAAGCCAGCTATCGCGCCAGTGGCGCGCTGTGCGCAGCGGTCGATGCGGCGTTCGCTGCCGGGACGCGCAGTTTTTGTGCGGTTCGGCCGCCAGGGCATCACAGCACGGCAACAGAGGCGATGGGCTTTTGCCTGTTCAATCATGTCGCCGTTGCGGCGCATCACGCGCTGGCGGTCCATAGCGCGACGCGGGTTTCGATCGTCGATTTCGATGTGCATCATGGCAACGGCACGCAAGACATCGTCGCGCACGAGCCGCGCATCCAGTTCGTATCCTCGCATCAATCGCCGCTGTATCCCGGCACTGGCCGGGCCAGCGAGCGCGGCGTCGGCAATGTCGTCAATGGCGAATTGCGGCCCTACAGCGGCCCGAAGGAATTCCGCGCGCTCTGGTCGAGCCGATTGTTGCCGGCGATCGATGCCTTCAAGCCGGAACTAATCATCGTCTCGGCCGGCTTCGACGCGCATCGACTCGATCCACTGGCCGATCTCAACCTCGACAGCGACGACTACACGTGGATCACGACTGAGCTGGTGCAACTGGCGGAGCGCCATGCGCATGGTCGTATCGTGTCGACACTTGAAGGCGGCTACTCGCTCGCAGCGCTGCGCGAGAGCTCGGTGGCGCATGTGCGGGCGATGATCGGGTGATATCAGCGCTTAGTCGCGAACGTCCATTTGCTACAGGTCGAAATGGAACCCGAGCTACTCAAAGCCAGCATCGAAGATGGTATCCGGCACTGGACCGAATACCGTAAAGCTCACCGCTGGCGTGACGGCGTGGCCGCCGACCGCGCCAGAATCGGCAATGAACGCGCGCGCCCAGAGGGTTTGCCCAGACGCAAAACTGGACGGCGTCAGATTCAGCTGTACGGAGGCATGTCCAGCGGCAGCGCCGCTGCCAGACAGAACGAACGGCAGATTGGCCAAGGCGCTCGGCGGACTCGGTGGCATTCCGGGATCGTCGCTGGAAACCACGAGTACGCCCGAAGCCCCGCCGAGGCTTTGCGATACCACGATCGTGAAGTTCGGGTTGCCGAGCAATGGCGGCTCTAACGCCGTCAACTGCGGCACCTGACCGCCGCTGCCCGCACGCCCCGTGCCGCTGATTTGTGGCACGCGACTGGTTTCTGTAAACAGCGTGGGGCGATCGAACGGCGGCAGCTCACCGGCAACGCGCGGGTCGGTCAGCGGCCGACGCATGAACGCCAGCAGCGCCGATTTTTGCGCCTCGGTCCAGTTGCGCTGGCGCATGCGCGGATCTTTGTTCGGCGCCGAGAAATCGCCGCCGCGGTTGTAGAACTCGACCACATCTTCGAGCGTCGCGAATCGACCGTTGCGCATGTAGGGCGCACGCTCCGCAAGGCCACGCAAACCGGGCGTCAGCATTGCGCCCTGCATGCGCGCGTCGCTATCGAACTCGCCCCGGCCCAGGTCCTCGGCAACCGGCCGCACGCCGATGTAGTGGAACTTCCCATCGGTCATCAGCGGGCCGGAATGGCAGAACGTGCAATCGTTGGACTGGAACAATTGCTGGCCCTGCAGCTCCAGCGCCGTCAGCGATGGTGTTCCGGCCAGATGCGCATCGAGTGGCGCCTGATCGGCGATCAACGTGCGCTGGTAGCTGGCGATCGCCATCGCCAGACGCGCCGGCGTGATGCCACCGCCATCGAAGGCCTCGGCAAACAGCGCCGGGTAACGGCGCGTGCCGATCCAGGCACTTAAGCTCGCTGGAATGTCGCTCGCCAGCGCCAAAGGCTGCACGGTTGCCAGGCGCGCTACCAGACTGCTCAGCGTGACGCCGGCATGACCCATTTCGCTGGTGTTGGTCAGTGGCGCCAGCGCCTGGTTTTCCAGTGCCGCATAGTTGGGGAACAGCACTTGACCGGTGAGCGGATCGCGGAAGTAACTATCGGCGCGGCCATCCCAGAACAGCGATCCGGCAAACGCGGCATTGACCATGGTTCCGGCCTTGCGGCGGCCGACTCTTGGACGCAATCCGAATTGCGGATCGACCAGATAATTACCCAACGCGTCGTGCGCCGGAACGCCCGGCGAAGCGATGGTGTCATCCGCGTTGCCGAGTACGCCATCGGGGCCTGGATGCCGGGCTGAATCGCCGAGTAGCAGGCTGCGCGGATCGGTGCCGGCCGACTGCGGCCGATGGCAGGTGCCGCAGGCGACAGTGCCGGTGAGCGACAATTGTTCATCCCAGAACAGCGCTTTCCCCAGCGCCGCCTTGGCGGGCATCAACGGATTGCCGGGCGGTACGGGCAGCGGTCCGAAGGCGGTTTGCTGCGCTTGGGCGCTTGCCACGAGTGCCAAAGCGGCAATCGCGCACGGCAGCTTGCGCCCGAGCGCAAGCTTGAGCCACGGGATCGCTCGATCAAGCCCGTGCAGCGTTATCGATCCTCGTCCCATTGCGATACCACGCCCGACAGCAGTGGCGGGATGATAAGGGAGCGTAGTCGACAATGGCGGCTGCAGCTTCGTCGATCACCGTTGTTGATCGGTGTGAAGCACTCGGGGCTCGGGCTCCAGCACCACACCCAGACGCGCATGCACGACGTCTCGAATATGCGCCGCGAGCGCGAGCACTTCCGCACCGGTAGCGCCGCCCAGATTGACGAGCACCAGAGCGTGCTCGCGATGCACCGCCGCGCGCCCGAGTGCAAAGCCCTTGAGCCCGCAGACATCGATCAACCACGCTGCGGAGGTCTTGTACGCGCCGCCATGCGCGTAGATCGGCGCGGCGGGGGCGGCCCCGAGCAGCGCGTCTTTTTGCGCTGCATCCAGAATCGGATTCTTGAAAAAACTGCCGGCATTGCCGAGCACGTCCGGCCGCGGCAGTTTGCGCCAGCGGATCGCGGTAATCGCATCGTGAACGCTGCGCGGGGACGGCGCGATGCCCATCGCGGCGAGTTCCTCACGCACGCCGGGATAGTCGATCATCGGCTCGAATTGGCTTGGCAGGCGCAGTCGCACGCCGGTCACGATTTCACCGGTGCGGCGCTTGAAGCGGCTGTCGCGATAGGCGAACTCGCACTGCGCGCAGCTCAATTGTTTCTCTTCGCGCGTGCTGAGATCGAGAACCTCGACGTGCTCGACGAAGCGCTCAAGCTCAACTCCGTACGCGCCGATATTCTGTATCGGCGCAGCGCCGACGGAGCCCGGAATAGCGGCCAGATTCTCCAGCCCGCACGCGCCGACATCGATCGTGCGCTGCACGAACTCGGCCCAGTTTTCGCCTGCTGCGGCCTCGATAACAATGGCATTTTGATCGCGTTCGACTGTTATTCCGCGCAGATCGGGGATCGCCACCACGGCATCCAGATCGCCCGCGATCACCACGTTGCTGCCGCCGCCGAGCACGATCAGCGGCAGCGACCTGGCGCCAGCGAAATCCTGGGCCGCAAGAAGGTCGGAGGCATTTCCCGCGCGCACGAGAAAGCGCGCACTGGCATCGATGCCGAAGGTGTTCAGCGTTCGGAGCGCGGCATGCTCAGCGACGCGCACGGATCGCCTCGACGCACTCGACGATCAGCTCTGGGCCGCGATAGATGAGTCCGGTGTAGAACTGCACCAGCGTTGCGCCGGCCGCGATCTTGTCCGCCGCGTCGCTGCCCGAGAGGATGCCGCCAACGCCGATGATTGGCAGTTTGCCGCCGACCCGCGCCGCCATGCCGCGCAAGGTCGCAGTGGCTTTGCGCATCAGCGGCGCACCCGACAGCCCACCGGCTTCGCTGGCATACGGGTGTCCGGCAATCGGCCCGCGATCGATGGTGGTGTTGCCGCAAATCACGCCATCGATACCGCTCGCCAGCAGCACGGCGGCAATCACATCCAGTTCCGGATCGGATAAATCCGGCGCCACTTTGAGCAGCATCGGTTTACGTCTGTGCAGCGCGCTCAGGCGCTCTTGCGCCTCGCGCAGTGCCCCGATCAAGGCTTTCAGCGCATCCTCTTGTTGCAAGTCGCGTAACCCTTGGGTGTTCGGCGAGGAGATGTTGACGGTGATGTAGCTGGCGCGCGCGTACACGCGCTCCAGGCAATAAAGGTAGTCATCGACAGCACGCTCGTTCGGCGTGTCCTTGTTTTTGCCGATATTGATGCCAAGCACACCGCCGAAACGCGTGCACTCGAGGTTCTTCTCCAGCGCCTCGATGCCGCCGTTATTGAATCCCAACCGATTGATCACGGCACGATGTTCCGGCAGGCGAAACATCCGCGGCTTGGGATTGCCGGCCTGAGGCTTCGGGGTGATCGTGCCGACTTCGATGAAGCCAAAGCCCAAACTCGCCAAGGCATCGATATGCGCGCCGTTCTTATCGAGACCTGCCGCCAGTCCGACCGGATTGGGAAACTCGATTCCGAACGCATTGGTCGGCAGCGGCTTGGGCTTTGCCGCCAGCAGCGGATTCAAACCACTGCGATAGGCCAGCTCGATACTGCGCAGCCCCAGATCGTGCGCACGCTCGGCATCGAATGCGAACAGCAGCGGTTTGGCGAGAGAGTACAGCGACACGCGATCCATCCAGAAAAATACTTGCGCGCCTTATAACCCGGACATTGATCGCTTCCCAGCTTTGGGAACGTTGATCTCTCGATCGGTGGTGACAATGACTTGGAAGCCATGCAAGCTTAGCATCTCATTGGAACGCGGCGACACGCAGATCGCCACGCTCATTTCTGCCGCTCACTCCACTGTTGATGGAGAAACCCGGCGACCTCAAAGCACCACGGCGCATCGTGGTTCGAGAGTGTGATGATGGTCTCGCCGGTCATCGGATAGGTGCGCACGTCGGTGCAGATGCCGTCCGCGGAACCGGCATGTCCCCAGCGAAAGTTGCGCTCGGGGTAACCCGGCCCGTACTCGGTGGCAAAGAATCCGAGACCCATAAACTCCCGATGCGGGCGCGTCGCTTCTTTGAATAGCGCAGTGGGCAGCAGCGCACCGGATTTCAGCGCCTCGACGAACAAAAGCATGTCCCGCGCCGTGGACACTTGCCCGCCTGCGGGAAATCCTCGGCTGGGTAGCGTCTCGCAATTGCGCTTGCGCTGATCGCCCACGTCGACTCGGCCCACTGCGAGGTCTGAGGATGCATCGACGCAATCGACGAAACCTGTACGCGTCATGCCAACGGGCTCGAAGATGTGCTTGCTTAGATAGTCTTCGAACGAAAGCCCACTCAATACCTCGACAATGCGCCCGAGCACGACGTGTCCGAAGTTGCCGTATTCCTGCCGGCTGCCCGGCTCGAACGCCGGCGCCCGATCCGCGTGCAGCGCGAGCATTTGCTCGACGGTTCGAGCGCGTTGCCTGTTGCGCGCATTCTCGGGACCGAATAAATCGATATCGCCAGCGCCCGCCGTGTGCGTTAGCAGGTGGCGAATGGTGACCTTGGTGGCGAACTCCGGGTTCGGGTAATCCTTCAACACCGCGCCCACCGGCGTATCCCATTCGATGCGGCCCGCCGCCACGTGCTGCAGTACCGCCACGGCCGTGAACATCTTTCCGGCGGATGCGAGATTGAATCGCGTCTGGACGGTGTTGCTGTCGTCGCCCAACTCATCGCGCTTTCCGTAAGCGTGTTCGTGGAGGACTTGACCATCTTTGGCGACCAGCACGACGCCAGAGAATTTGTCGGATCTCGCCAAACCCTGGACGAAGCCATGAAGCTCGGCGACCGCAACCGCGTCCGGGTCGGCGACCTCCGCTATCGCGACGCCTGGCGCTGCGGCCCAAACGAGCAGACCGCAGAGCGCCAGCGCTTTGGTTCGCATGCGGCATACGTGTACCGCTGGGGTGGTCGGAGTGGATTGCCGCATGCGACTTCCATTGTTGCGGGATTGATGGCGTGTTTATCCCGCAAGAGTTGCAGCCATCGCAAGCCCGCGTTGCCACCCATCCCACGCTATGAGCACACTGAAGTCCCTCGGTTCTGGGCTGTGGCGGCAGTCGTTCCGATAGACTTCGGCCTCGCTACGCTTGCGCAATCGACGCCCGACGCCATGACCCATCGATCAATCCGTCCATGACTGCCACTTCCGCGCTCGGTCCCGACGGACCGTTCAGCGCCGATCCGCTGTTTACACCGCGCGAGCAGCAGTTGGCGATGGCCGAGGCGGTAGAGCGCGCGTTGATCGAGCGCTCGACGCTGCTGGTCGAGGCCGGCACAGGCACCGGCAAAACCTTCGCGTACCTGGTGCCTGCACTGCTGGCCGGTATGCGCATCATCGTCTCGACCGGTACAAAAACGCTGCAGGACCAGCTTTTTCATCGCGATCTTCCGCGCGTATGCAAGACGCTGCGGATCGCGCCGAAGAAAGCCCTGCTCAAGGGCCGCGCGAATTATCTCTGCCTGCATCGATTGGATGTATCCGAGGAGCAGGCGCGGCTGGCGAGCAAGGAGGCGGTAAAGGAATTGGCGGAGGTTCGCGCCTGGGCGCGCGTCACGCGCGACGGCGATCGCATGGAACTCGACCGCGTGCCGGAGGATTCGAGCGTGTGGCCGTGGGTCACTTCGAGCGCCGACAACTGCCTGGGGCAAGATTGCCCACGTTACTCCGAGTGCTTCGTGGTCAAGGCGCGGCGCAAAGCGCAGGAATCGGATCTGGTGGTCGTCAATCACCATTTGCTGTTTGCCGATCTGGCGATCAAGCGCGAAGGCTTCGGCGAAATCCTGCCCGGCGCCGAAGCCTTCATTCTCGATGAGGCGCACCAGATCGGCGAGGTTGCCAGCACGTTCTTTACCACCTCGGTGAGCTATCGGCAGATTGTCGAGCTGACGCGCGACGCGCTCAATGAAGCCTCGCAACAGCAAGGCGCATTGGCGCTGTTGCAACCGCCGGTGGATGAAGTTCAACAGCGCCTGCGAGAGTTCCGATTGGCGCTCGATCCGCTGCCGATCAAAGGCCCGTGGTGGCATGCGGCCGAAACCGGCGAGGTGATGGCGGCCCATGAGCGTTTACAAAACGCGATCGCAGGATTGTCGAGCGCGCTGGGCGATCAGGCCGAGCGCAGTGCCGGTTTGAAGGGTTGCGCGGCGCGCGCCGCCGATGTCGCTCTGCGCCTGGAGCGTGTCGCCAGGCGCCAGGAGGGCGAGGTGTGCTGGTACGAGCTGTTTCAGCGCGGCTTCGCATTGCACGCAACGCCGCTGGATGCCGCCGAGCCACTCAAGACGTATCGCGACTCGACGCACGCCGCGTGGATCGCCACATCGGCCACACTCGCGGTCTCCGGGCGCTTCGATTTGTTCCAACAAAGCACCGGCCTCGATAGCGCGCAAACGCTGTGTCTCGACAGCCCGTTCGATTACCCCAATCAGGCGCTGCTGTATCAACCCACCGGTATGCCCGAGCCGAACACCGATCGCTATGTGGAAGGTGTGGTGACAGCAGCGATGCCGGTGCTGCGCGCCAGCGGCGGCCGCGCGTTCTTGCTGTTCACCTCGCACCGCGCGCTGCGCGAGGCCGCGGAAATCTTGCGGCTCACCTCGCCTTTCCCGCTGTTCGTGCAAGGCGAGCGTCCACGCCCTGCTCTGCTGGCCGATTTCCTGACCAGCGGCAATGGCGTGCTGCTGGGCGCCGCCAGCTTCTGGGAGGGCGTCGATGTGCCCGGCGATGCGCTCAGCGTGGTGGTGATCGACAAACTGCCGTTCGCGCAGATGGGCGACCCGGTGATGGAAGCGCGCCTCGATGCCATTCGCCAGACCGGCGGCAATCCGTTTCGCGATTACCAGTTGCCTTCAGCCGTGCTGGCGCTCAAGCAAGGCGCTGGCCGCCTGATCCGCAGCAGCCGCGATCGCGGCGTGCTGATGCTGTGCGATCCGCGTCTGGTGAGCAAATCCTACGGCCGAGAATTCCTCGCCGCGCTGCCGCCCTTTCGGCGTACGCGGGTGTTGGCGGATGTGGAGGCGTTTTTTGCTGGAAGCGACGGCAGCAGGCTGTAACGACTGTTTCGAATTACATCAGAGGCAGGATGAGGATCATGGGATCAACCGGCGACCGGGTAAGCCCATAGGCAAAAGAAGTCGCGGGAGACCTCCGTGATAACGGTAGCGCGACGTGTAGCTGATTCAAATGCAGTCTCTGCGGAACTGAGGACTCCTGCCGCTGTCTGTCGGCTGGTCATGGAACGCTGGAGCAGTTCTTGTGCGCCTCTCGATACTCGGCATCTTGTTGGCTTCATTCGGCGTCCAGGCAGCGGAATCTCTCCCGATCCTTGGCCATCCGTGCGAAGGTTGCGAGGCAGCGTTCGACGGTTTGCCTTCGGTTGTGTCGACACGCTTGCAGTTGGCGCCGGCGGATGAGCCGGGCGTGCGCATGCGCGTGTCTGGAAAGATCGTCGATGTCGAAGGTCGGCCCAGACCCGGCACGATACTGTATGTGCATCAGACTGATCGCACCGGGATCTATCCGCCGCCAGCGTCGCCATTGACAGCGGCGGCGCGCCGCCATGGCCGACTGCGCGGCTGGGTGCAGGCCGATGTGGACGGACGCTATCAGATCGACACCATTCGTCCAGGCAGTTATCCGAACGCGAACATCCCCGAGCACATCCATGTGCAGGTGATCGAGCCGGGCTGCTTTTCTTACTTCATCGACGATGTGATGTTTCGCGACGATCCGAAACTGACAGCCGCACAGAAACGCACTCTAGCCCTGGGTACCGGCGGCAACGGCGTCTCGACGCCGCGCATGGTCGATGGCGTGTGGTTAGTGGAGCGGGATGTGATTCTCGGAAAGAACGTACCCGGCTACAGGGCGTGCGCGATCGCCGACACCTGATCCGGCAATCGCCGCGATTCGCGCGGCTGTTCGCTCGCCCACGAGTTCGATGGCGTGAGCCCGTGACCGAACCGCAGCCCGCCTTGCCGTGCCGAAGGCGCTAACGGCACAGCCCCGTCGCGGTCACTCGCTGCAACGGAATAGTACCGGTGCGCTGCACGTCGTCGATGGTCAAGGTGTATTGCGCGGTCAGCGCGCTGCAGTTGAGGACGTCGATGGTCAGCGTACCGACCTCGGTGCGCGTCACCGGCGGGCTGGCGGAAACGAAATCGCCGCCGCGGGTCAGCGTCACGGGCAGCGTTGCGCGGTTGCCGCTGACCGGGCCGATGGCCGTCAACCACAGCGGCGCTTGCTCACTTCCGGTATCGCCAAACTCATAGGCATACCAGCCCACCACCAACTGCCTGCGGTCTGCAAGATATTCGATCAGCATGCCCTGGCCATTGGTGGCGGGATTGAACCAGGTGCCATTGAGGCCTACTTGGAAATTGCCGGAGGGCGGCGGAATCGCGGCGCCAGCGCCCTCGCGCCGGAAGGCCTGGCACAGCGTATCGGGCGACAGACGCTGCAGCGCGATCTCGCCGCTGCGCGGTCCGGCGCCGAAATCAATCTGTTGATACGTGGCGGTGGCGCGCCCGCAATCGTCGAACCGCACCCGTAGCGAGCCGGCGCGGGACTGCGTCGCGTTCGCGGCATCGAATCGACCGCGGCTGCGAAACACCGAGAACTCCGCAGAGCCATCGCGGATCGTCCCGACGCCGGTGAGCCACAGCAAGTTGCTGCGCCCCGATCCGGGCGCGTGGGTGTACCACGCGGCGACGATGAGGCCTTGTTCTGGAACCACGTCGAACTGGAAACCCTGGCCGTCGACGGCCGGATCGAACCACAGGCCACTCCATCCCGGATTGGCGCGTAAGGCCGGCGCCTGCAGCGAATGACTGCCGCGACCCAGGCTAGCGGCAATCACGCGATTGCGCTTGGCATCGTAGTCGAGCTCATACACGGGCGCGTTGGGCAAGCCATCGCCCAGGCGCGCCCAGTGGCGATAGCTCTGCAGACCCGATGCCACATACACGCCAACGTTGGTGCCCACGAGCAACAGGTCTCCGAAGCTCAGATAGAGCAGGCTTCGCGCCAGACCCGCCTCAGCCGGAAAATTTCCGGTCACGTCTTGCCAACTGACGCCGAAATCGGCGGTGTAGAGAATCGCTTGTCCGCCAGCACGCGTGGCGCTGGTGTCGGCGACGACCGCGAACGCGCGTTCGCCGCGATGACGATCGATGGTCACGGCTTGCGCGACTTGTGGCGCGGTATTGGCACGCACCAGGGTCAATGGCGTGCCGAGCGTGCGGCGCACAAAAATCCCATCGTCGCCATCGGTACAGCTATTGCCGCGACAACCCGCCACGTACAGCGCATCGACGCTCCCCTGTGCGCCATAAGCGATCGACGCCGACGACACGATGGCGCGCGCCCGGATGCCCTCGCCGATGATTTGTACCGTGTCGCCCGAATCGAAGGACTCGAAGACGGCGTTGTCGCCGCCAATCACGAGACGGTGGCCGGCGGCGCCGTTCGTCGCGATCGGCGTGACGAACTGACCGGTCACGCCTTCGCCACCGCCGACGGGTTCAAGCTCCGCCAACACCACCGCCACCGGCGTCTCGCCAGTGTAGGTGCGGCGCCGGAAGCCTCCCAGATTCTGCGAGCTGGTGTAGCCAACGGACTCGTTCTGCACATCGCGCTGCAGCGCATCGATCGCGGTATCGCCACCATCGCCGCCGCTGATCACGCGCCACAGGCGCTGGCCGATGCTGTCCTGACGCATCGTGCCGTTGTCCTGGTTACCGGTCATCGATGCGCCGCTTAAACCATCCACCGCAAGACTATGCTGCTCGCTGACCTGCAGATCGCCATTGAGCGTAATCCAGCGCCCGCTGCCGCTCGCTGGCTCCAGGCGCGCGTACACGCCGCCATCGTCGCCCTGGATCAAGCGCCCAGCGGCATCGAATGCCATGCTGCGCGAATCGGCGTGCGGCGAGCTGTTGTCGCCGGTGCCGTTGTGCGTGAGCGGGAACCATTCTCCCGGTGCCGCACGATTGCCGCGGAACAAACGCCCGGTGAAGCCGCGCGCGCCGATGCTGTTGGGGAAGCTGCCATTGCCACCAACAGGTTGACGATCGCCGCCAACGAACACCAGATTGGGATTGCTGGGGTCGATCGCCACCGACAAGTGCAATCGTCCCTGGCCGCCCGGATGGATGCCGATCGCCTGCTCGCCCTCGAAGGTTTGCGGGAATCCAAGCAGCGTCCAGTTGTCGCCGCTGTCGGCGCTCGCAAATACACCTTGCAGCCGCGCATCGCTAATCGCGGCCACCACATTGCCACCGGCGATCGCCTGCATGCGCACCAGTTTGCCGGTAACAGCGAGCAACGAATTCATCGCCGCACTGCCAACGCGCGTCCAGGTAGCGCCGTTGTCGATGCTGCGGAAGATGCCGTTCGCGCTCGCCAATCCGCCGCAGCGTTCGGCGCCATCGACGTGGGCGAACAGCGTCGCCGGTGCGCTGGCGTGGCTGACAAGAGCGGTGGACAACCCGGCGGGAAGTCCTTGCGCCGCGCCCAATTGCGCAAACGTCGCGCCGCCATCGACGCTGCGGAACAAACCGAAGTCGGCACAGCTGCCGCTGTTCGCGGCGTTCACCGCCGCCACCACGACAGCGCCATTGACATGCAGGCCCGAGATGTTGCGCCCGGCCATATCGGTGCTCACCAGCGACCAGTTCTCGCCTTCATCGAGCGAACGCAGCACGCCAATGCGCGCGCCACCATCGCTGCGGTAGCTGCTGAAACGGCCGACCCCAGCGAACATCCGGCGCCGCGTGGCATCGCCCAAATCGTAAACCAGCGCGCCGATGCTGAGCGAACCCAGTCGGTCCGTTCTCGGCCGCCATTGTGGCGCCGCAGCCAACGCATTCTGCGTGCGCCAGACACCGCCATTGACCGAGCCGATCGTCAGCACATTCGCATCGGTCGGATGCGGCAGCACGACATGCACGGCGCCAGACACAGCGTTCGGCAACGCGCCACCGATGTTCTCCGATTGTCCACCGATCGCCGAGGCCGGGCCTTCGGCTTGCCAGCGTTGCACGCCGGGCGGGATGCCGGCGGGAACGTCGATGGTGTAGCTCAGGGTTCGGTTCGGACCCGTCCCGTCGCCGATCCTGCAACTCAGTGCTACAGCGTAAGCCTCGGCGCGAATTGGCGCCGACATCAGTAAAACGGCAGAACGGGCGGTTGGGATGAGGCTGAACGAAACTTCCGCCCGCAGCAGAAAATCGCCCGGCGAGATGAGCAACGGTGGTGCCGCCGTGCACATAACGCCGGTGGAGCCGGCGCCAGTCCCGGTCACACGTAGCTCCGGCCCAACCGCGAGCGGGCTGGTGTCGATCGCCGCATTGGGAAATGCGATGCGCGAACCCGACGACGGTACACCAATCACCTGCGGCCCGGCATTCGCTGCAAGCCCCGCCGGCACCAGCACGGAAAAACTGAGCGCGTAGTTCGGGCCCTCCGACGGATCGATGGTGCAAGCCAGACTTAGCGATTGCGCCGTCGGCGCGCTGGCAGCAGCGATGCTCAGGTCCACCGGTTGCTGTCCCACCGTCACCGATTGCGCGAAACGCAACACTGTCGGTGACGAACCGGCTGCACCGACTAACACGCCCGTTCCCACGCAATCGATCCCCGCGGAGGTGCCGGGCGCGCCGCCAGTGGAGATCAGATCGATGGTCGCGCGAGAGAGTTCGCCCACCGCCGTCGCCGGCAGATTGATCACACCGGGCGCCGGATTGGACGTAATGATCGGCACTGGATTGGCGGCGAGCAGGTTCAGCGTGATCGATCCGGTCGCTGTGGTCTGTCCTGCCAGAAACCCATCGACCGCGATCTGATACGTGGTGCCCGCCACCGCGTTGAAACGGACCTCGCTGGCGATGCCGCTGGTGTCGTCGTTGCTGGCAATGGCTGTCAGTTGATTGACCGCCGTGCCGGTGTAAACGGCGAGCACGGTATCGAAGCTGCTGCCCACCGTGTCGATCTTGACGCGCACGCTGGCGGGCGCGGTCCAGCGCCACCACACCGAGGCCGATCCGGCAACGCCGCCATGCGTCGGCTCGCCCGGCTCGCGCGTTGCGCCCACGTTGCTGCCGCTCGATTGCACTTCCGCTCCGCTCAATACAATCGCATTGACGAAGGCATCGTTGACCGGCTGTGCACGGACCGCGGCGGCGAGAAGCAAGAGGCACAGCATCAGCGTCGCACGCTGCAGGCAATGACGCGTCACGGAGTTGTTCTCGCACAGGGGGGATTGTTCGTCAGTATATTGAGGATCACGGCATCCACGGCGAGCGCTCATGCGAATACGAAACCTCTGGTGCGGCGGGTGGTTGTTTGCGTTGGGGCTGCTTGCGCCGCTCGAAGCGACGGAATTGCAGCCGGGACTGGTGCTCGGCGACGATCGCGTCTGGCTGATGGCGGACACCGGCGGGGTCGCGTGCGTCTCGGTGGACGATGGCCGCGAGCTCTGGTTTACCCGCGACATCGCGCTACCGGTGAGCGTTGCTGACGGCCAGCTGCTGGCAGTGCGGGACGCAGCGAACGCTGGACTGGCCTACGCCTGGGTCGATGCGAAGAGCGGCAAGCGTCTGGCCGCCGGCAGCGTCGATTTGCCCGACAGCGTGCGCGCGCTGATCGACGAACGCCTCGGCGAGTCGTTTGCCATCGACACAACCGCCAGCGGCTTCGACTGGCACTACCGCCGCGCCGAGGTCCGCGGCACGCCACCGAGCGAGGACGAATCGGTGGCCAAACGCGCCGATGCGGTCGAGATGCGCGGCGCATTTGAGATCGATTGGGCCAAGCGTGCGCTGATCGAAGCCGATGTCGATGCGACCAAAGCGCCACGGCGCGCCGTCGAGATTGGTACTCCGAACCCCACCGGGCCGCGCACCTTTCGCTCACAAAGCGACGCATTTCGGCTCATCAGCGAGCGCCAGGACGGCCGCTATCGCTGGACAATCTCGAGCGCGGAGGGCCAAACGCTCGGCACCATCAGCAGCGACTACTCTTATCGGCCGTTCGAGGTCGTCGCCGGACGCCTGCTGTTCGTCACGCCGCTGGCGATGCGCCGTGGCGGCACGGATGTCGATCTATCGATGCCGTCGCTGGTGGCCTACGACCTCGCGAGTGGCGAGCGCGTTTGGCAACGCGAGTTGCGCGATACCCGCTATCGCGGGCCGTATCCGCCGTAGCGCGCGAAGCGCCACGGGGCTTCAGCCCAGAAAAGCCATCATTGATCCGGCCAGACTTATCCGGCAGCTTGAGTTCGGCGAAGAGGCAGAGGGCCAAACTGTTCGCTTGTACGGATCAGCACTTGAGCCCTGGCAGACGCGGACTAGTGCTTACAAAGGCGATCATGCCCGGCCGCTGCCCCCTGCACCCCGCCCCCGCGCCGGTTGACGATCAAATCGTGCCGCTTCAATAGTTCACACGCGACTATTGGATATCCACTCTCACCTTGACCGCGGTGTACTTCCCGCCGCCCCAGTGCCCGCGCGTGGTCGCATCGCGCGTAAAGCGCAAGCTGATATCGGGCGCGCTTGCCGGATAAAAAGGCGCGCTGCTGTACTCGGGAGCCGGCGCGGTGCCGAGATTGTAGGTATTCGCCTGGTCGACCACGCGCGTCAGCAGGGTAGAGGTCTCGAAAGCGGCGAAGATATCGGCGGAGTCGCGAAAGCCAGTGTAATAGCGCGTTGTGATGGCCGGTTTGCTGCTGGTCACGGTGCGCGTCGAATAGTTGTAGCTATCGCCGCTGGTCAGCAGACTGACGCGGGCGTTGCTGACTCGGAAGTAGCTCGATGCCGGATACGTTGCCGCACTCAAATCCGCGATGATCAACGGACCTGAACCGTACACCCGCGCGGTCTGCAGGACCGGATCGACGAGCACGCCGGTGTCCTCGTCGACGCCGAAACCCTGGTTGAGATTCAAGTGTTTGAGCGCCGCGAACAAACGCCCGAGCCGCCCGGAGCGCGCATCGAAATGCGTGTCGGACAGAATGCCGGCCGGCAAGAACGACAATCCCCTCATCGTGGCGCCGTTGTCGTCATAGCGCAAACTGTTTAACCCATCGCGCGTGTCGCCGAAATTCTGCCACTGGCTAACCGTTTGATTGAGCAGGTTAGCGCCGAAATACAAGTAGCCATAGCTGATGCCGCCACCGTGCATGGTCGCATTCATCGCGTGGTTGCCAGCCGAATCGCCGCCGACGATAAAACTTGCGCTGTTATTGAAGCGCGCGCGCAACGCGGCCGCCAACGGCGAATCGCTGCCGCTGTCGTTGAGCCAGGTGCGCGCGATCTTGGCCTGGTCGCCGCCAGCGAACCAGACCACGTCGGCCTGATTGACGAGCGCAATATTGGCGTCGCCCGCCGCATTGCCGGCGCGCGCGTGCGTGGTGTAATTGTCCACGTGCGCGGTGATGAACTTCGGCGAAAAGCCATGGGTCTGGAACAGGTTGTAGTAGCCGCGTTTACGCGACGCGCCGGTGCCCAGATCGTTCTGGAACGCATCCAGGCCAATCGCGTAGCTCTCTTTACTGCTGGTCACTACGGCAATCCGCGGACATGACATGGTCGCCCAGTTGGTACCGCAGTTGCTGGTACTGCCGATGTTGGGAACAAAGCTGGAATCGCGCGCGGTCGCTTTGCGAAGGCCATTGACGAAGAGATCGGTGTTGCTGTCGCTGTAACCGCCGCCCATCAGGTAAATCTTGCCGGCTTGGGCCGGCGCAACAATGAAACACAACAACAGTCCAATGGCGCGCAGCATGGCGGCTCCCGATTTCGACCCCGGAGCCACTGTAGTCCTACTGTCATCATTCGCGACGGTTGCGATTGCGAAAATGCGGCAGCGGCTTGCCAAGGCGCGCCATCCAGGATCGCGTTGCTTTCTGATTCAGATTGCGGCCCGCGGCAAAGCCAGACTGCGTTCTTGCTGGCTGGGGATTAAGGAAAACCTCAATGAGTGCCTTTTTGCTGATCGCTGCAACAGCGTTCGCCGGTGGCGATTACCAGGCGACCACGCGCAACATCCAGTCGAGCGGGCAAGCGCGCAGCTTTGTGCTGGCCACACCCACGTCCGGCGCCGCCGGCAAACCGCTGGTGTTTTCGCTGCATGGCGATGGCGGCAATGGCGCCGGCATGCGCGCGGGCTTGCCGTTGGAGGCTGCTGCGGCGGGCGGCGCCGTGTTCGTGTATCCGAACGCGGCGTCGAACAACACCTTCGAATACTTCACGTCCATCGGGCGCACTCGGGAAGTGCAGCTCGTGCGCGATGTCGTGAACTTGTTGCAGGCCGAACTCAACATCGATCGCAATCGCGTGTTCCTGAGCGGCTTCTCCGGCGGCGGCACGATGGCGAATGCGCTCGGCTGTCGCATGGGTTTCCCAGAGATTCGCGGTCTGGCGGTGAACGCAGGCTCGTTGTACCCGATCGACAACGACTTCACCTACACCGGCAATGGCGGTGTCAGTTGTGCGATGCCGGCGACGATGTTGTTGTGGGGCGAGTCCGACAACACGCCCGGCGTGAGCTACGCCACGGGCGTCAGTATCCGCAACAACCTGACGGCCACTCAGGCGTGCACGGCGGCGACAACGGCGTTCGCCCCTTCGCCGTGCGTCACGTACAACGCTTGCCAGCGCGACGTTGGCTGGTGCTCCATTCCTGGCATGGGCCACTCGATCTGGGCTCAAGCGGCCACCGCGTCTTGGGCATTCTTCAATCGCCAGGGCGGCACGACGCCGCAGGCTACGCAAGACATCTACGTTGATGCTTTGGCGAACAACTGGGAAAACTTTTCCTGGGGCGTCGTCGATTTTTCCAACACCAGCGCGCCGCATAGCGGCAGCAGCGCGATCCGCTTCTCGGCGCACAGTTTTCAGGGGCTGTCCTTCGCCAAACCCGGTGCCGCGATCAGCGCTGCGCAGTTCCCGGAAATTCGCTTTCAGATTCGAGGCAGCGCCGGCGGCGAGAACTTCAATGTTTCGCTGCAAACCGGCAATACGCTGCACGTTAACCTGCCGCTCGCCCAATTCGTCACCGGCGGCGCCATTGCCGCAGGCAGTTATCGCGAAGTGCGTATCCGCTACGCGCAACCGCCGATGAGTTACAGCGGCACCTTCGAGCGCATCAACATCCAGGACAACAGCGGTGCCGCGCCAGGCGCGCCGCAGATTGTGTTCGTCGATAGCGTGGCACTGGTCGGCAGCGCCGCTGCGGCCGATCCCGTGTTCGCATCGGGGTTCGAATAGCTTCCGGACAACCGGCGCGGTTTAGTCGCCCGACGGTGTCGTTTTGCGATCGACTCTGCGTCTCTTGGCCCACGGACGCAGAATAATCTGCGTAACGACGGGGGTGACACATGCGCAGCACCGTTGCAATTCTGGCCCTGGCCGCATCGAGCCAGGCTTTTACGCAGGCGACGACGACGGAGTGGCCGACCGGCATCGGTTTCCCGAACGTCGCGCGCACCGAAGGGCAGATTCTTGCCGGCCCCTTCGGCGTAACCGACGGGCGCGGCGCGATCATCGCCTGGCACAACGGCGTGCTGTTCACCTCGCCCGAGGCGCCATCGAGCAGTCCTGGGTCGACGATCCAGGCGCGCATGTGGAACATTTCCGATCCCGCCAATCCGCGCATCATCGTCAACGCGCCAGCGAATGCCCAAGGTTCGCTCGGCACCTCGCCGATGGCGATCAATGCGCACGGCTATTTCCATGTCGGGCAGAACATGGCGACCGGCGCTGCCGGTCATTGGCTGGTCCTCGGCGCCGATTGGCCACCCGATGCGCCGTGGTCGTTTCGCGCCACGGCCGGGCAATCCGGCGTCACGCGGCAAGCGTCGCAACATTTCGGCGCTGGCGTGCGCGGACAGCTCTATGGTCCGTGGTTTATCGATCGCACTTGGTGGAGCTACGGCGAGATCAGCGGGCAGGCGCAAATCTACATCAACGGTGCGCCCGGCAATCCCGGCAGCACGCTGCAATCGACATTCGATCATCTGGCGCTCACCGGCGTTGTCGGCCATCCGTTTCTGCTCGGCAATTTGCTGATTTACGCCTCTGACCAAAGCCGCACCGGTGTGGCGACGTACGACATCAGCAACCCGCAGCAACCCGTGCTGCTCGATGTGCTCAAGCACGGCGGTCCCGGCGGCTACTGGCCGGAGTTGTGGGCCAACGATGGCGAGCTGTACATCGTGTTCCCCTACAACGATAACGGCAACGGCATGCGCATCGTCGATGCCACCGATCCCACTGCGCTGCGTTTCGTCGCCGATGTGCCGCTGCCGCGCCCGAACGATTCGGCCGGCGCAATGTATGCGCAGTTCCAGGACGAATTCGGTTTCATCGGCGATCACAAAGTGAACATGCTGACGCGCACCTCGGTGCGCCAGTTCGCCACCCTGAGCAACAACATCGATATCAGCCAGTTCGCACTGCCGCTGGGCAATCTTCTGGTCACCGGCGGTGCCGGCGGGCCGGGGCAAGGTTGGGCGATTTACGCGCATCAAGCGGCCCCGGACACGCGCCCGCCGAGCGTGGCGTATCACATCCCGCGGGCGGGCCAAACCGCCTATCCGCGCGGCGCGCCGATCAGCGTGATCATCCATGAGACCTTGAACACGCTGTCGATCATCAATGGCGATACCTTCATGGTGCGCCAGGTGCTGAGTCCCGGCAATTTCGGCGCGCCGCTGCCGGGCCGCTGGACATTCTCGTTCAACGATGTGCTGACGTTTCAACCGAATGCACAACTCGCGGTCGATGCCACGTATGAGGTGCGGCTGGCGACCATCACCGACGCCGCCGGCAATCCGATGGCGCCGTACGCGTTTACCTTCTCCACCGGTGGCGCCGTAGGCGGCAATCGCCCACCAGTGGTGACGGCGTTCAATGCCCTGCCCTATCCGGCAACGCCGGGCCAGGCGGTCGATTTCACGGCCACCGCCAGCGACCCGGACGGCAATCCGCTCGAATACCGTTTCGACTTCGGCGACGGTTCGCCGCGCACTGCCTGGGGTTCGGCAAGCGCGCAGCGCACGTATGCGCAACCCGGGCACTATCGCACCAGTGTCCAGGTGCGCGATCCGTCCGGCGTGATCGCCTCGCGCACGCGCGTGGTCACGGTACTTTCGCCGCTCGCCAGTCCGCAGCCGACGACCAGTTCGGCGATCGCCTGCGATGCGCCTGGCCGGCGCGTGTGGACTGTCAATCCCGATAGCGACACGATCAGCGTGTTGAATGCCGATACGCTGGTCAAGGTCGCCGAATACGCCACCTGCAACGATCCGCGTGCGCTGGCGCGCACCGGCAACGAGGTGTGGGTCGCCTGCCACGACGACGACATCGTGCGGGTGCACAACGCAGCCACTGGCGCGGTGGTGGGAAGCATCGACACCGGTTACGGCAGCGCGCCGGTGGGCGTGGCCATTGCCCCGAACGGATCGACAGCGTTCGTCAGCCTCACCGGTCGCGGCGAGCTGCGCCGTTACAACGTCGCCAATCGGCAGCAAACCGGGGTACTGAGCTTGGGGCGCACACCGCGCGGCATTGCGGTTTCGGCCGACGGCGCGCGCGTACTGGTGACGCGTTTCCTGTCGCCGTTGCATCACGGCGAGGTATGGGACGTCAACGCGTCCACGATGCAACTGACGCGCACCATCCGCATCCCGAAGTTCGGCGACAACGCCAATCGCGACACCACCGCGAGCGGCCGCGGCGTCGCCAACTACCTCGCCAATATCGCGATTTCGCCGCGCAGCGGGCGCGCCTTCGTGCCGGCGAACAAACCCAATAGCGAACGCGGCTTGCTTATCCACGCCAGCCAGGATCTCGATCAAGACAACAGCGTGCGCAATCTGCTGGTCGAGATCGATCCCGGCGGTGGCACGCCACAGGAGCGCTTCCGACGCGCTATCGATATCGACAACAGCGATTCCGCCAGCAGCGTGGCCTTCTCGCCACTCGGCGATTACCTGCTGGTGACGCTGCAAGGCATGAACGAGCTGCTGGTGCTCGATGCGCTGGCGCTGGACGCCAACACCGGCTTCGGCTCGCTGGTGACGCGCATCGCAACCGGCGCCGCACCGCAGGGCGTGTGCAGCGATGCGACCACCGGACGCACGTTTGTGCAGAACTTCATGGGCCGCAGCGTCAGCGCGCTGGAGACGGCGGCGTTGTTCAACAGCGGCGACATCCAAGTCGCGTCCAGCAGCATCTCGATGGTTGCCAGCGAAACGCTGCCGGCCAACGTGCTGCAAGGCAAGCGATTGTTCTATCACGCCGGCGATCCGCGCATGAGCGCCGAAGGCTATCTGTCCTGCGCCACCTGCCATATCGATGGCGCCGAGGATGGCCGGGTGTGGGATTTCACTGGCCGCGGCGAGGGCCTGCGCAACACCACCACGCTGAACGGGCGCGGCGGCACGGCGCACGGTCGCGTGCACTGGAGCAGCAACTTCGATGAGATCCAGGATTTCGAGAACGATATCCGCAGCGCTTTCGGCGGCGCGGGCTTCCTGACCAATCCGCAATTCGCCGCGACCAGCAATCCGCTCGGCGCACCAAAGGCCGGCCTGAACGCCGATCTCGATGCGCTCGCCGCCTACGTGGCATCGCTGGACGAGAGTTTCATCGCGCGCAGTCCGTTCCGGCAAAGCAACGGCGCAAATACCGCTGCGGCTACGCAAGGCGAGGCGATCTTCGCGCGCGAGAATTGCGCCAGTTGCCACACGCCGCCGCGCTACACGATGAGCGCATTGGCCTCAAGCAACTTGAGCGATGTCGGCACCTTGCGCGCCAGCTCCGGCAGCCGGCTCGGCGCCGCGCTCGCCGGCATCGATGTGCCGACGCTGCGCGGCCTGCATCACAGCGCGCCGTACTTGCACGATGGCAGCGCGCCGACCCTGGAGGACGTGTTCCGCTACAGCGGCGGCGTCACCCTGGCCGCCGAGAGCGGCGCCCTGAGCGGCGGCGCTTCGCTGCAGAATAGTTTCATCGATCTCAATAACGACGACACCGTGCGCGGCCGCGCCTATGTGCAACTGGAGAACACCGGCCAACGCCTGACCTTCACTGGCGTCGACGGCGGCAGCGGCGGCAACGGCGCGCTCGAGTTGCGCTACAGCAACTCGCGGACCGGCGCGCAGACCCAGGCGCTCACGGTGCGCGTCAATGGCGTTGCCATGCCAGTCGTCAATCTGCCCGCCGCGGACAACGATCCGACGTGGCGCTCGACGAACTGGAATCAGGTGCGCATCGAGAACGTGCCGTTGAACGCGGGCACAGGCAACAGCATCGAAATCGAAACCAACGGCTGGTATCTGGCAGTGGATGAAGTGCTGATTGCCAACGCCAGTCGCCTCGCCGTGGCGCAGCCGCATCGACGTGTGCAGTCGTTGCCAGCCGGCGAGCGCGACGCCTTGCTCGCGTTCCTACGCGAGCTGGATGGCACGCCGGGCGTCGTCGATGGCGTGTTTCAGAATGGGTTTGAGTGAGTTGCAGGGTTGCGGTGAGCGCCTTTAGGTACGCAGACCCATGGTCCGCATTCAGCAGCACACCAGACCCAGCGTGCGGACCATCGGTCCGCGCAAAAAAAGCGGCGCACGCTCGCGCCGCTGGAAGTTGCTACGGAGACGCCTGTGGACGCGCAGCGAAAACCACGTTTTCGCTCCGCGGGCCTGGCCTGCTTGTAACCGGGTCAAAGTTTCCGTAGGAAACTTTGGCACGAAGCACTTGATACCGGGTCAAAGTTTCCGCAGGAAACTTTGGCACGAAGCGCACGTCTACAGTTCAAGCTCCAGGCGCACCAGTGAATCGACCGTGCGCTCGTGGAAACCCAGCTTTGCCGCCAACCTGCGCATTGCCGCGTTCTCCGGCAAGGTGTCGCCAACCATGCGTCGCATGCCGCGTTCGCGGACGATGGCGATCAGGCGCGTCATGAGCTTGGTTCCCAGTCCCGCACCCGCGAGTTGCTTGGGGATCACGATCGCAAATTCGGCCTCGCGTCGCTGCGGGTCCAGGCTGGCGCGCACCACACTCATCAGGCGGGCCTGCCCGGGCGGTTCAAGATCGGTCACGCAAAGTGCGATCTCGCGATCGTCGTCGAGCTGCGTCAGGCGCGCGGCGAGATCGTGCGTCAGCGCCTTGAGCGGATACAAGAAACGCAGCCGCACCTCCTCGGGGCTCAGCTGGGTAAAGCCCGCTTGCAATCCCGGCTCATCCTCGGCTCTGATCGCGCGCAACAATCCCACGTCGCCATTCGGCAGCGCGATCTCTTCCAGCAGCCGCCACGGATAGGGCGCGAACGCAAAATCGGTGCGCCGCGCCTCCAGGTCGCAGCGGATCTCGACACGCGCGCTCAGGCGGCCCTGCACGTCGCTGCGCAGGTGACTGATGCGCACGCTGCGCAGCGCGGGAATGGCGCTCATCCAGTCGGCAATCGCCAAGATATCGGCGGCCCACTGCCCAGCGATTGGTGCCGACAGCGCCCCCACCAGTGCGATGGCGCGCGAGCGATTGAGCGGCAAGAATTCGATCGTCTCGCCAGCGCGCGCATGGATGCCGAAGGGATGGGCATCGAATTCGAGTGCCGTCTCGCCTGGTGTTTCATCGTAGTCAACGGAGAGTTTCATCAGCGCGATCAGCTGCCGCACTTGATCGGCGCTCTGAACACCATCGCTGGCGATAGCGCGAAACGCCATGGCACGCACATCCGGCCAGCGCTGCAAGGGCGGCGGCGTGTGCAGCAGCGAGGCCTTTTGCTCGTAGTAACGACGATTCAGCGCATAGGCGCGCACTGCCGCTTCAGGCGTGGCGAAGGCTGCAATCCCATGCGCGGCGAGCCGGCGCCGCGCGCCCTGCTGCTCGGCGCCAGCGAACGCGGCCAGCGCCAGCGCGTCTTGATGATCGACGGTGTCGAGTGCCGCGGCGATGTCGTCGCCCTTGGCGAATCGCGTCGGGTGATGCAACAGCAGCACCACATCGACCGCCGGATCGCGCGCCAGCAATTTGAGTGTTTCGTTGTAGCGCTCGGGTCCCGCGTCGCGCTTCAAGTCCAACGGATTGGCAATCTCCGAGCGCGGCGGCAGCAAACCACGCAGCGCCTTGACAGTCGCTGGCGCCAGCGACGCCAACTCGCTGCGAGTGGCGAGCACCGCATCGGCGGCCAGCTCACCGAGCGCCGGGCCATTGGCGGCAATGGCGAAGCGCTTGCCGGCATGCGGCCACGCCGGCAGATCGACATTCGTTGCCGCGCACAGCTCCTCCAGATCGTCCACTTGCAGCAAGCCTGCGCGCAAAAAAGCCGCGCGATGCAAGGCGTTGCTCAGAGCCGCCTCGTCGCCGCCGTGACGCTGCGAGCGCAACACCACCACCGGTTTCTTGAACGCCAGCGCGCGCGCCGCCGACAAGGTTTCGCGCGGGTTCGGCAACTCGCCCATATGCACCAGCACCGCACGCGTGTGTGGATCGCGCGCGAATGCGTCGAAGCAATCGGCCAACGACACATCGATCGCGTCGCCCAGCGACAGCAGCGCGGACATGCCGACGCCGCGCGCATGCGCCCAGTCGGCAATCACGCTGGCAATCGCGCCACTCGCGGCCACAAAACCGATGCCGCCGGGCGGCGGCAGCACTGGGCACAAACTCAAATTCAACTGCTCGCGCGCCAGCATCACACCCTGGCTGGCGGGCCCGATCAGACACATCCCCGACTTGGCCAGACGGCGTTTCAAGCGCGTCAAAACGCTCGCCGTCGAAGACCAGGGCCAGCCGCGTTCGCTGGCGACATCGACGATCACCGCGGCCGCGCAGCGCCGTTCGATCAACGCATCGATCACCTGCGGGACCGTAGCCCAGGGCGTCATGACCATCGCCAGATCGACATCGGTCGGCAAGTACGCGGCGTCGGTGAGCGCCGGTCGACCGAAGACTTCCGCGCGATGGCGATTGACCAGATGCACCTCGCCCGCAAACGGACTGCCGAGCACCTGCTGCACAATGGTGGTGCCCAGCGACTCGGGCTGATCCGACGCGCCAATCAACGCCAGCGAGCGCGGGCGGAGCAGGCGGTCGAGCGGAAGCGGAGGGTCGCGTTCGGACACAGTGTTCACTGGTCGTCGGGTTGATGGCAGACCATATCAGCGTGTGTGTGATGCCTGTTTGATATTAACCTCGTCCCAGTTGGGTTTGAGGTCAGAAGCGCTCGCTACGCCTAAAGTGTTCGAGACCCCCTGCGAACCAATCAGATCAGCATGGCCCCACGCGCAACGCAGACCCCGCAATACTGAGGACCAGATTGACGACCTCCAGCGTCACCTTTGCGCGGTTCAATGCAATGTCGCACAGGAAGGCGTAGACGATGGCGAGATAGCCGAAATACCCATACCCAAAGTAGTCGCGGTGGATGATCGTCAGCAGCCAGTTCTGTTCGAACAGATAGCCGTAAGTGCATATCGCAACCGCGATCACCAGCAGCGCTCCTGGAACATAAAGATGCAACCGCGCTTTGGGCTTGAGCCACAGCAGAAGCAGGAGCACCCATAGGGCTAGTGCATTGCTCAATGCGAAGATCCGAAGATCGCGCTTGAGATCGGTGACGACCCGGACATAGGTGCCTTGAACAAATTCGACGATGCGCTCGTTCGCAGCGCGCAAAAGCGCCATTTCTCTGATGGTCGATTGATCGAGCAGAGCGATCCACTTCTCTCGACACGCGCAGTCCACGTCGCGAATCGCGGCGATGGCGTCGACGAACTTCTCATGCACACGATCGCGCAGCTTCTCGCGCATCGTTTCGATGCGGGTTTCGTTTGCCGCATAGGCCTTCGCCGCCGCTTGCGCGACAAAACCGGCCCCCTCGGGTGGCCCTAACGCATCGATGCGGTCATCGATCATCGCGAGCGCTTCGCGTTCCACGAATTCGGCAGCGAATGACTCGATGGAAGCGCTGCTGGAAAACGTCAGCAGGAATACGAGACAAAATGAGATCGACCCAGCGCCGCTGACCGCCATCAGGATCCAGCGCATTGTCTTGCTCCTGTTCAATTCGTCCGCAATTTGGCGAAATCTGCCGGTACCCGAGCAATTTGGCCTGCTCGACAGGGTGTAGGAGCAAAAATCTCGCCAACTCGCTTCAGCGCTGGCGCTCGCAATTCGCCTTCGCACACGCTTTCGGCACGGCCGGCACGAACGCGACCGGCTTGCCAACTTCCAGCGCCTGGCTCCAACTCCGTAGCCTCGGTTCAAGCAGTGCCCCGACGGCAATCTGCGGCTCGGAAGGATCGAAACCATCGGCTTTCTCGCGCACCGCTACCGCGTCTTTGGCCAACTCAAATGCGGCGAGCCAATCGGGGGTCTGGTTCAGCGCTTCGACGAAAAACGCGCGGCCGAAATAGGTGATTTCCGAATCGGCGCCGCAGCCGAACGAGGTGCGATCATGTCGCGCGGCCGTGATCACCAACGTGGTTGGGCTCTTGAGCGCATCGACGAAACCACCGGAGTAACACGCCGACACCACCAGCACGCGCCAGGTGATGCCGGCCTCATCGATAGCTTCGCGCAAATCGGTCGGCGTAATCCAGTCGAGCGGCAGCGGGTCGAGATCCACATACAGCCGATGGTCTTCCGTGCCGTGCGTGGTGGCAAATACGAACAGCAGATCTTCATCGCGATCCATTTTCGCCGCGATGCCCGACAGAGCGCGGCGCACGTTGGTCAGTGTGGCAAGCGGCGTGACCGCCGTCGTGTCCGGATGATTCACCAGCCGCAGGGTGCGCCCGTTCATTCTGAAGCGCTGGCGCAGCAGTTGATCGACGTATTCGGCCTCATTGCGAAACACATCCTCGTTGCCATCGGCGCCGAGCGACAAAAGGTAAGCATCGACAACGCCTGGGATGCCAGGGCGCAGCCGCGACAAGTCGTGATCGACCAGCGCCGGCTGCATCGCCCAGACTTTCTCGGCGCTGCCAGGAATGCGCCGCGGCGCGGCCTCTTCGGCGCGATCTGCCATCGCGCTTTCATAGTCGAAGACCCAGTAGCGCGCCAGCTCCAATTGCATCAATGGCGCCGTCGTCAGCAGCGCGCCACCGATGCCGATCAACCAGCGACGCCAGGCTTTGATATTGGCCAGCAGCGCATGGCACGCCGCGATCGTTGCGATCGTCCACCAGCCCACCGAGGTCCAGTACCAGACTTGCGCGCGCTGGGGGTTGAGCCACTGGTTTATGTCCAGAGCGACATAAACGCCCATCGAAATCGCACTCACGATCAGGCCGATGGCCATCAGATGAATCGCTATCGGCCAGGTCAGCACACGCTGCCCTGCAGCCTGCGCGGCGAGTGTGGCGAACAGCAGTACCAGCAACACACTGAACGCATCGCGCTGCAGGCCTTCGGCAGCGAACACGCTCGGCGCTTGCACGAACCAAAAATCGCTGGCCACGGAGAGCGCCACCGTAAGCGCCAGCAACCACCAGAAGTGTGCCAAGGGGCGCAATACCTGCGTCGCCGTCAGCCGCAACGCAAACATCGCGCGAAGGCCGGCGACCAGTGTGGTGTTAAATGCCAGTATCGATCGAATCAAAGTTCGCCACCTGTCGATGGCCGGGTGCGGGAAGCGTATCGCCGCGCACCAGCTGCACCGTATTCCAGCCGGCCTCGCGCGCGGCATCGAGTTCGGCGCCGATATCGGAGTAGAAAGTAATCGAACTCGGATCAGCGCCAATGCGCGAGGCGATGGCGCGGTAGGAGTCGGCCTCGCGTTTGCTGCCGATGGTGGTGTCGAAATGCCCTTGGAAATGCGCCGACAAATCGCCGTACTCGGTGTGCGCAAAATATAGACGCTGCGCTTGCACAGAGCCTGAGGAGTACACGTACACCGGCACGCCTTGGGCGTGCCAGCGCTGCAGCGCGCGCACCGCATCCTCAAACACGTGCGCCTTGAACTCGCCACGTTCGAAGCCGCGCTTCCAGATGTGCCCCTGCAGCGCTTTCAGCGCCGTGTGTTTGCGATCGGCGTCGATCCAAGACAGCAACGCGGCAATGATGGCGGGCAAGTGATCGCCAGGAACGCGTATCTCATCGGCAACCATCGCCAGCCAGGGCGTGACTTCTGGCGCGCCAGCGTTTTCGCGAACATAGTCCGGCAGGTGGGTTCGCGCATACGGAAACAACACGCGCTGGACGAATGCGATATCGCTGGTGGTGCCTTCGATGTCGGTGACGACGATGTTCACGCGGCTTCTGCCCTCGATCGTTGTTGGAAACCGCACATCCTGTGCGCTTTCCAAGTCGCGAGTCCGGCGCATGTCTGGACTCGCTCTCCACGGATCAAACTCAACAGTCTGATGACCATCAGCCTGCCAGCCGCGGGAAACGCTGCGCAATATCGGTGCCGGTGAAGTTCGCCACCCAGCCCGCGGGATTGGTGAAGATGCGAATGGCCACGAACGATGGCGCCGGGCCCATATCGAACCAATGCCGCGTGCCGGCGGGCACCGAAATCAGATCGTTCTTCTGGCACAGCACCTCGTACACCTCGTCTCCGAGGTGCAGCGTAAACAGCCCTTGGCCGGCGACAAAAAAACGCACCTCGTCCTCGGCATGCGTGTGCTCGTTCAAGAATTTCTGGCGCAGCATGTCTTTGTCGGGATGCGTGGGCGCAAGGCTGATCACATCCACCGCCTGGTAGCCGCCTTCGGCCATCAGCTTATCGATGTCGTGCCGATAGGCCGCCAGCACTGTTTCCGGCGAATCGCCGGGCTGCACCTCGGCGCCTTGCCAGCGCTCGAAACGCACACCTTTGGCGCCGAGTTCCTTTGCGATCAGCGCGCCATCGTTGGTGGTCAGGCGCGGTGCGTCGGGTGCGTTCTCCTGAAAAATTCGAAGGCGACTCATAAGCGCAGTTTCCTCAATTCCAACTCGCATTGAAACAAGAACTCGAAGGCATCCAGCTGACGCCGCGCCTCCGCCATGTCTTTACCCCAAGTGTAGATGCCATGGCCATCGATCAAGTAGCCGTGCGGTATCGGTGATGATTTTTCATGCTCGCTGATGCGCGTTGCCAACGCCTGCATGTCCTGCGTATTGGCGAACACCGGTATGCGGATGCTGGTTTCATGCGTGGCGGTACCGCTGAAAGCTTTGAGCAATTCATAGTCGCCAAGTTCCACGTAACCTTGCTCGGCAAACAGCTTGCTCACGATGGTCTGCGCTAACGAGTGCGTGTGCACCACCGCGCCCAGATCTGGGCGCGAGCGATAGGCGTGGCAATGCAACAAGGTCTCGGCCGAGGGCCGCCGCGTATCGTTAACCGGTGCCCCGGCCATGTCGACGACCATCACGTCCGAGGGCGTCAACGCCCCCTTGTCTTTGCCCGACACCGTGACCGCAAGGAGTTCTGGCGACAAGCGCACCGAAAAGTTGCTGCTGGTCGCCGGCGTCCAGCCGCGCGAGGAAAACTCACGCCCGGCAAAGATGATGTCATGCACTGCGCGTTCGAGCGCTTTGGAGTCGATGGTGTACATAACGTCTGACTTTGCTGGAAACAGCCTGAACGATAGCGGCGAATCATGGACAATTCGATGTGCAATTGATGTGGGTCATGCTGCTGTTCATCGGGTCGATGCAGACTTACACGCGAACTTCAAACCCATGCGAATACAGTTGCGTCGTCAACAGGGAGCTAAAGTCATGTCGAATCAAACCCGTCGCGATTTCATCGCCAAAGTGGTGGTCCTCGGCGCTGCACTCGGCGCCGCAGGTAGCGCCACAGCGCAAACCCTGCCGGAGCTGAGCGAGAGCGATGCCACGGCCTCCGCTCTCGGTTACAAAGCCGATACGACGAAAGTCGACAAAGCCAAGTATCCGAATCACAAAGACGAGCAGGTGTGCAGCAATTGCAACCTCGTCCAAGGCAAAGACGGCGATGCGCTTCGCCCGTGCGCAATCTTTCCGGGCAAATCGGTCGCTGCAAACGGCTGGTGTGCGGCGTACGTGCCGAAGAAGTAGGTTGATTCGCTTGCCGGTCTGAGGCGAAGCCTCGCTAGTTCGTAGCGTCGCGCGCCAACGCCTCAATCGCTTCGAAGGCGCCGCGCTCGATCAGCGCGGCGCTCAGCATCCACGAGCCGCCGACCGTCAACACGTTCGGCAGCGCTCGATAGAGGCGAGCTTTGGCGGCATCGATGCCGCCCGTCGGACAGAACTTGGCCCTCGCGAACGGACCGGCGAAGGATTTCAGCGCGGCCACGCCCCCCGAGGATTCGGCGGGGAAAAACTTGAAACGCTCGTAGCCATGCTCAAGCCCTTGCATCAGTTCGCTGGCGGTGGCGATCGCCGGCAGCCATGGCAAGTCGCGCTCCGCCGCCGCTGCATACAGTCGCGGCGTGGCGCCGGGCGAAATGGCGAACTGCGCACCAGCGCGAGCGACCGCATCCATATCCTCAGGCGTCAACACCGTCCCGGCACCGACGATGGCGCCGGGAACACGGCTCATGCGCTCGATGGCGCCTAGCGCTGCTGGCGTGCGCAACGTCACTTCCAGTACCGGCAGGCCGCCAGCCACCAATGCCCGCGCGAGCGGTTCGGCATCGTCCAAGCGCTCGATACTGATCACCGGGATCACCGGCGCCTGGCGCAGAATCGAGTCGATCGTGGAGGTGTGAGGCATCACGAGGCTCCTGTGGGTCGCACCGTGGCGCGACGCTTTTGCGGTCGAATTTGCTGGGTCGCCCGAAATTGTCCTCGGCACGAGCGTTTAAGCAGCGAAGATAACAGCGTCGCGCCGAGGCGGGACCCTTCGAACCCTTTGCGGTGATCCGCCTTAGGTCGATCGCGCCCGCGGCTCCACGCATAACGCGCTAACGCACCACCACATCCACATACGCCGATTCGGTGTCTCGCGAGACCGGGCGGACTGCGCCGTCAACCTCCACGCTTGCCAATCGCGACGACGCGCCAAACAGTCGCAGACGAATGCGCCGCTCCGCCGGTTGGCCGATGAAGCGACCGGTGCGCGCGAAGGTAAACGCATAGCCGCCTTGCGTTTCGCTGGCCGTGTAGCGCAGCAACTCATGCTGCCCCGACTCGATGGCTGTTCGCGTGCGCCCATCGTCATCGTACATCTGACCGGTCGCCTGCGCCGCGCCAGCGTAGTAATGCAAGTCGAGCGTCTCGGTCCGATAGCTGTCGGTGTGGGTGGCGACCGGCGCGAGCGGCACGAAAGCACCGGCCTTGACCAGCACCGGCACGTGATTGGGTCGGACTTTCATCTTGTGCGCCTGCCCGCCCGAAAACTGTTCTGCCGGATCGAAGAAGTCATACCACTGGCCCTTGGGCACATCGAGCGTGATCGACTTTTGCTTCGGATCGGTCAGCGGCGCGACCAAAAACGCATCGCCCCACAAATATGCATCCTTGCGATCGAAGAGCTTTGGATCGCTCTCATCCAAGTACGCCAGCGGGCGCATCAGCGGTGCGCCGCGGGTCGCGTTCTCGTACGCCAGCGTGTAGATGTAGGGCAGCAATCGATAGCGCAACTCGATCGCTTCACGCGCCAACGCGCGCGTTTTTTTGTCGTGGAACACCGGCTCGGAGGCAATGTGATCTTGCGCGTGCGGGCGATAGATCGGCTGGAACACGCCGTACTGCAACCAGCGCGTGTACAACTCGCGATCGAACTTCTCGCCGCCGGCAAAGCCGCCGAGATCCGAATGCATGTAACCCACGCCGAGCATGCCCATCTGTAAGCTCAGCTCGACTTGCGGCTTGAGCCCGCCCCAACTGCGCTCGATATCGCCGGTCCAGGGAATCATCCCGTAGCGCTGCGAGCCGACAGTGCCGCTGCGCATCAGGATAAACGGCCGACGATCCGGATAGGTTGCGACATGGTTGTCGTACAACAGCCGCGCCCACTGATGGCCGAAGGCGTTATGCACTTCCTCGGCAGTGCCGTTGATATGGATGGTGTCGTCCGGATGCACTTCTGGCTCGCCCAGATCGCCCCAATGCCCGGCGACGCCCTGGCGAATCAAGCCATCGTAGACACCCCAGAACCAGGTTTGCGCCTCAGGTTTGAAGACATCGATCAAACCGGTGTTGCCGAAGTAGAAGTCATACCGCCGAGGTTGCCCAGCGACGTTTTTCGCCAGGATGTCGGCAGCAACTGCTTCCTGCCAGCGCTTGCTGGTGGTCAGCACAAATGGCTCGGTGACCAGCACCGTCTTGATGCCCTGAGCGCTCAAATCGGCGATCATTTTTTCGGCGTTGGGAAACGTGGCGCGATCCCAATCGAGATTACCCATGTGGCCCTGGATGTCTTTGCCGAACCAGTAGATATCGATGACCACTGCATCCAGCGGTATCTTTTCCTTTTGGAACAACGCCACCGTATCGCGCACCTCCTGCTCCGACCGATAGCCAAAGCGCGAAGCGAAGTTGCCGAACGCCCAACGTGGCGGCAGCGGCTGACGCCCGGTCGCGTCGGTGAAGTGCTCGACAAGATCCGGGTAGGAGTCGCCGGCGACGACTACGTACGCCAGTCGACCTGCCACCGCATCGACATGCAGTATGTCGCTTTCGGTTTTGCCGATATCCAGATTCCCGCGCGCGGCGTTATCGAAAACGAGTGCGTAGCGTTTGTTCGACAACACGGCTGGCAAGCCGTAACTCATCTGATTGGATTCGGTCGAGTAGCCGTAATGCGCGCGGTTGTAGAGCGGCAAACGCTGACCGCGGCGATCCATCCCGAGCACGCGCGCGCCGCCGCCCATCAGTTTCTCGCCGGGGCTCAGGCGAAACCGAAAGCCGCGCAGGGTTTCATGCACGAAGTGCCCGAGCTCTTCCTCGATCAGCACTTCGCGCCCGCGCAGGAAGCGAATGCGCAGCGGCGATTTCTGCACTTCCGCCGTGAGCTGCGCGGTACCGAAAACCAGCGTCGCTGGCGAGTCTTTGAGCGTCGTCGGCAGTGGGTCAGGAACTTCCACGTCGAGCGCATATGAGCGTGGTTGCGGCAAAGCCGGCGGCTGCACATGAACTTCGACCGCGCCTTCGTTGTGGAAAGTCAGCGTCGTAACGTTGCGCTCGTTATCGACAATGCGCAGGACGTTCGATTTGTGGTTCGTGTGCGATTGGTAGGTGGCGGCGTGGACGAGGCCACACAGCGACAAGAGTAGGCCCGCGAAGACAATTGCGAGCTGGGGAGTAAGAGCGCTCTTCAGCGGTTGGTTACGTCCTTTGTGACTTCGCACTCGGTCGTCGTCGCAATCCCTATCGTGGCGAGATCGGAATGCCGCCATTTCATTCGTCATAACTGCGCCCATCACCGCCCCTCCTCCAAAACCCAGGCCGCCATCGGCGGCAGCATCAATTCCACCGTCGCTTCCTCGCTCACGCGCAACACCACGTCGCCACCATCGATGCGCTCAACCCAGCGGTGCTCGCCGACCGGCAACTGCCAAAGCGCAACGAGTTCCGCGGGCAATGCCAACGTCAGCCGCTTCTCGATGCGCTCGAAATTCGCGACCACAATCAGTCGCTGCTGCTCGGAAAAACGCGCGAAGGCGAACTGCTGTTGACCATAACCGCCGCCACGCGCAGCGTTGTACGTGTGCAGCTCGACGTATTCGCCGCGCATCGCTGGCGCGGTCGCAGACAGTTTCAACAGCCGCGCATAGAACCCGCGCAGCGCCGCTTCGTCTGCGGTCAAAGCACCGCCATCGAAAGCACCGCCATTCATCCAGCGCTGGTGCGAAGGCACACCCCAATAATCGAAAATCGTGGTGCGCGTCGCTTTGCCGAATCCAGCGTCACCCTCGCCCTTTTCGCCGACCTCTTGTCCGAAGTACACCAGCGTTGGCGAACGCGAGATCAGCGCCGACACCAGCATGCCCGGCTTGCCCATCGACGCATCGCCGGCGAAGTCCGGGCTGGCGATGCGCTGCTCATCGTGGTTCTCCAGAAAATGTAGCAACTGGCTTTCGATATCGGCGAATCGCAACTGGATGTCGACCAGCGTCTGCGCCGGACCTTTGCCTTGCATCAGCAGTTTGAGCGAGTCGTAGAAATCGACCTTGTCGTAAAGCAAATCCATACGCCCGAGCTGGAGGTAGTTGCGGTACTCCGCCGGGTTGTACACCTCCGCAATCAGCAGTGCGTCGGGATCGATCGACTTGATGTCGCTGTTGAGATAACTCCAGAACTCCACCGGCACCATCTCGGCCATATCGAAGCGAAAGCCGTCCACGCCGCGCGCCAGCCAATAGCGCGCGATGATGCGAAACTTCTTCCAGGTGGCCGGCACGTCTTTGTCCGCCCAGAACGCGTGATGCTCGGCGGTTGTGCGCGTCGCAAAATCCGGCGGAAGCCGCGGGAAATCGGCGCTGCCGTCAGGTTTCACGCCGAAGTTGATCTTGACCGTTTCATACCAATCATCGAACTTCGGCTGCGCGTTGCGCGCGCCGTTACCCGTCCATTTGGCCGGGTTCTCGTCGAACCGACCATCAATCAGCGGATGCGCCTCGCCGCCCAACGGTCGATAGCTGTCTGGCCACGCAGGCAACACGAAGGGTTGGCCCGGCACGTAGTAGAAATTATTGTCGCGAGCGTACTCGACACTGACATCGTCGTCGGCGCCAAAATCGCGCACGCCTTCCGGGGCTTGGGTGGAGCGATATCGCCGCGCGACGTGGTTCGGGACAATATCGATGATCAGTTTCATACCCTGGCGATGTACACGCTCGACCAGCGCGTCGAACTCTGCTTGTCGTTGCGCCGGATCGACAGCGAGATCCGGATTGACATCGAAGTAGTCCTTGATCGCGTAGGGCGATCCGGCGCGACCCTTGACGACCTCGGGATCGTCGAGCTCAATGCCGAGGGCTGTGTAGTCTGCAACCAACGCGTGGTGCAGCACGCCGGTGGTCCACACATGCGAAACACCCATCGCCTTGAGTTCGCGCAGCGCCGCATCGTTGATATCGGCGAACTTGCCGACGCCGTTTTCCGCGGCCGTGCCCCATGGCGCGTTGGTCGTTGTCTTGTTGCCGAACAACCTTGTCATCAGCTGGTACACCACCGGCTTGCCAACCGGCTCACCGGGCACGTGCCCAACATCAGAGGCAGGCGGCGATGGCTGGATGTCCGTCGCCGACTCGGGCGCCCGTTGACAACCGCCGACTAACAACAACAGCACCAGCGCCAAGCTGAGCCTGGCGATCTTGGTCATGCGCATGCCTGTCCTCCCGAACCTTGGACAATGATGCGTGGCGCCGGTCACGCCCGCGCACAGTTGCAATCGAATGCAGCACAGCGCCCACAATCTCGACATTGGATTCGCAGTCCGGCGCTTATCGTGCGAAGGCTCGCAGGCGCCACGCCTCGAAGCTCATCCAAGAATCCGAGCCCACCATGCCAAGCGGCGTCAAGAAACAGCATCTGCCCAACAAATTGTGCGATGCCTGTGGCCGACCGATGACCTGGCGTAAGCGCTGGGAAAAGGTCTGGGAGCAGGTAAAGTACTGCTCCGACGCATGCCGCCGTCGACCTCGATCGCAAACCACAGTCTGAGTTGCCGCTCGGCGTTGGTTGCGCCGCCCAGCTGGATCACACCGTCCAGATTCGGAGAACCCGATTCGCGCGCGCGATGAGCAGCAGGAACTTGCACTCCGCAAGCGCACGGCGTAGCCTCCGCGCCCGTCGAAGTTGACTGCCCAGCACACCAGGGCCACCGCCATGAGTACTGTCATCCTGCCAATTGCGAGTTCGCACCCGAACTGAAAGCGCCGTCGATTGCGCTGTTGGCTGTTTTTTCTTCCGATGACTTCGTGCGCCCCTCGGGCGTGAGTACTTATGACTAATCCAATGGATGTATGGGCAGGCGCTGCCGCTGAGCGCGTGCGTTGGCGTGTGCTGCATTATGCGCAGCAACATCGGCCGGCGAAATCTTTTGCCTCGGCGCTGGAGAATTTGCAGCTCGATCTGCCTAGCGATATCGCGCTGACCGAATTTTTGGCACAGCGTGCAATGGCTGAGGCGAATCCAGCGGAACTGATCGATGCGCTGGGCCTGCAGCCGTTGGCTGCGATGTTCGGCTTCGATCGCCACGAAACGGCCGTGCTTGCATTTTTTGTGCAACTTGAACTCGACCACGAGTTGAGCAAGTGGCTCGACTGTCTCGACACCACGCTCGGACAGAGCTGGCATACGCACCTGCGCGCGATGGCTTATGTGCTGGATCTCGGTGAGCTGGAGCTGTCGCGCATGATGTCGCCGCGAGCTGCGCTGGCGCGCTCCGGCGTGGTCGATATCGAGCGTTGTCGTCAGTGGCTGGAGCAACGTTTCGATGTTCGCGAACGCGTGATTGAGTATTGCGCTTCGAGCGAGCGGCGCATCGACTGGGTAACCGACAGCTACTTCGCGCGCGGCGCCGCGGCGACGTTGACACTGGCGGACTATGACGAACTCGCCGAACCGCTGGCGCGCGTGCTGGCGTTGCTGAAGCTCCGCGAGCGTGGCTCGCAAGTGCTGCTCTATGGTCCGCCCGGTACCGGGAAGACGCAATTGGCGAGTACGCTGGCGGCGGCGCTGGGATGCGATCTCTACACCGTGCCCTGCCAGGACGACCGCGATCAACCGATCGAGCACTACGCGCGTTTGACCGCCTTCGCCCGAGCGCAGCTGGTGCTCGCTCAGCGCACCGATGCGCTGTTGCTGTTCGACGAGGTTGAAGACGTCGTGCGCTCTTCAGGCGCGTACCGCGACGGCAAACATCGCGCGGTGTCGTTCAAGGGCTGGCTGCACGAGCAGCTGGAGTTCTCGCCGGTGCCAAGTTTATGGATCAGCAATTCGCTGGCGTGCTTCGATGAGGCGCAATTGCGGCGTTTTGCGGCCATCGTCGAGGTGCCGGTTCCCGGCATCGGCAAACGTCGCCGGATGGTGTCCGCGGCCACCGCCGATTTGGGCTTGGGCGCGGACGACATCGAAATCTTGAGTCGACGCAGCGACGTATCTCCCGGCGAGCTCAGCGCCGTCACCCGCGAAGCGCGCGCTTGCAGCGCACCGGCAGCAGCCTTCCTCGCGGCGCTGGACGCCCGCCTGCGCGCCTCCGGAAGGCCACGTCGCTCGCGGCAACTGCCGAGCGCCTTCGATCTACGTTTTTCGCGCACCGAGCCGGCCTTGCCGATGTTGGTTGATGGCATCGCGCGTCTGGAAGGCGCGCGGGTATTGATGTTCGGTCCTCCGGGTGTTGGCAAGACCGCTCTGGCGGCGCACATGGCTGAACGCCTGCAGCGACCATTGCTGGTCAAACTCGCCTCGGATCTGTTGTCGAAATGGGTGGGCGAAACCGAACAGCTGTTGGCGGAAGCATTCGATGAGGCGCGCCGGGACGACGCGGTGCTGTTGCTCGACGAGGCAGACAGCTTTTTTGGCGCCAGGAATCCCGACAGCCGCAGTTGGGAGCGCACGCAAGTCAACGAATTGCTCAAACAAATGGAGCATTTCGACGGCTGGTTTTTCGCTGCGACCAACATGCCCGATACCATCGATCCGGCAGCGCTTCGTCGCTTCGATTTCAAGCTGCGTTTCGACTGGCTGGACATCGCCGCACGTCAGGCGCTGGTCGATGAGTTCTTCGCGCGCTTCGATGTGGCGCACGCGCTCGGGCCGGCGCAGATTCGTGCGGCGATTGAGGCCATGCCGTACTTGGTGCCCGGCGATCTGGCTTCCATTGTCCGACGGGCTCGCGCCTTCGCGACCGGCCTGTCGGACCGCACGGTGCTCGCGTGGCTACAAGAAGAACAGGCGCACAAGCCGGAATCCAGACGCCGAGCGATTGGTTTTGCGCGAGTGGCTTGATGGTTGAAAGCTGCACGGCGATTCGCCGGCGCTGACAGCGCGCGCCGGCGAGAATTTGCGAGATTTGCGCGCTATCGCGAGGCTCATTTTGTTGGGAGGATGGTCGTCGGTTGCCGCGCCAGCCGCGGCCACCTCACTCTGCCGAAATCCCCTCAGGAGGCAAGCCATGAAAAGCACCGGACACGCAGCGCAAAGCATCGCTGTCGCCATCGCCATGATCGCAGGCGCTAACGTCGCAGCGCAAAACGTACTGCCGACGAACGCCACCGCCACTGGTGTCACCATCACCAACTCGTCCCCCTCGTCGGTTTACGCCAACCTGGTGTTGGGTCAACCGCCGGCGTCGCCGCCTGCCGGGTGCAGCAACCTTGGAACACAGATCGTCAGCCTGACCGACGCCAATCTGGTGTTCACCTCCAGCGTGGCGGGGAAAACGGTGGTCTTCACGCCAGTGCCCGGCGTCAACGACAAGGGCTCGTACCAGATGGATCAAGGCGAGACCATCACCTATGTCCCGCAAACCATCGCGTGCGGCGAATCCAGTTGCAGCCCAGCCGTCACGTTCAACTACTTCTTCACGCCGGGGAACACTGGATTCAGCAATAACAACGGCTGCAGCAACAGCGTGTTTCCGAACGCGACCAACCTTGCTGAGGTTTCCATCAACTTCGGCATCAATGGCTCGGTGGGCACGACTTGCGCCAACGCGGATGACACCGACATCAGTGCGGTCAATGGCGTCAACGCCATACTGAAGGTCACCACCAGCGGCACAGGCTGGCCCGCCGCCACCAGCAATGCGCAAAACGGCTTGCTAGGGCAGAACGCCAACAAACCCGGCGTCTTCGGCTGGGCCGCCACCAACTGCTCCGGCAGCAGCGCCAACGCCGGTTATCCCAATCCGTCGGCTACCTGCGCCGCACCGCAGAATGCGCCGCGCGCCCCGGCAGGCGCCAATCCCACGTGCACCACGCCCGGCGGAACGACGTACGCGCCGATCACCGGGCCCGATGGCACCAAATACTGCGATGAGCGCAGCGATGCGGGCACCTGCAACAACCAGCGCACGGCGTACGTAACGGGCGGCAACGTGCAGATCGCCTACCTCAGCCAGGCATACGGTTGCACCGACGTGAATGCCGGGCCGATTTTCGACAACGCGCAAGCCCAGCAGACATGCCCGACCGTTTGCGTTGCGCCGCAGAAGTGGAACGGCCAATGGACCACCACCCAACCGGGCGTCATGTCGGTGTGCGGGTGTTGCGACTGACCTGGGTCGCGAGGATGTGGCTTGATTCGTTGTAGCGGCGCGGACCTCGAAAAGTCGATAGATACAATTCCGTCGTCGGACGCGGGGCTGGCGAACCAGCCCCGCGAAAGCCCAGATCGAATCAGCGCTCCGCAATCAGCGCCTCCAGCGCCTCCAGCCGGCGGCGAAGCTCTGCATTCTCGGCTTCGAGTTTTTGGTGGAGACCTTGAATTGCAGCCAGTGCCACGCCGTCGGCATCGACCGTGGCGATCGACTTACCGTTGCCTGCGAGATCGAAAACCGCTTTGAAGTCTTCGGCCATCGGACCCATGTGCGTGCCTTCGCTCGAGCCGATGTAGTTCCAGCGCAGGATCGGTAAGTCCAACACCCCCGCCAACACCGCCAGCGGATCGACACTCGCGAAGCGCTCTTTGAATGTCCGGCTGGAAGCATTGTTCCACGAACCGCCGTTGCTCAGCGTGGCGTTTCCGCCCACGCCTCCGCCGACGACCAGTCGGTCCGTCCCGGCGGTCAGATTTTGCGGCTGGAAGACCAACGAGCCGTTGCTATCGCGGACGAACATCGAGACCGATCGACCGTTGCGCGTCAGCAACCGCAGATCGGCATCGTCGTCGCCGGCCTCGCGCGCGCCGATGACCAGATCGTCGGAACCCGCGCCCGGCAGCGTGTTGGTATTGAACATCACGCCGCCATCGGCACGCACCAGGAACTGGTTCGGTCCGCTGGACACGAAACGATTCGTGGTCGAGCTGTCGGCCCACACGAAGGTGCCTTCATCGCCATTGGCATCCGCCGATGCGCTGACCGCGCCGCAACTGCTGATGTCGGTGCCGTTCGCCGGACGAACCGCCGCCCCTTGACCCGCGGCGAACGAGAAATCGCCGCCGGCGCAGTTGCTTTCGCCGCCGATCGCCGCGGCACTGAATCCAGTGGCCGTGTTACTGGAGCCGCCCGCAACTAAGGCGCGCGGACCTTCGGTGATGTTGTTGGCGCCGCCGATGATCGCGTCGGACTGACCTCGCGCTACGTTGCTATTGCCGCCAACGACGGTCGCGAACGAACTGTCGTCGGTCGATACGTTGGAATTCCCCGCAATATTGGCAAATCCGCCGGCAGCAAACCCATAGTTGTCGGTGACGCGATTGGGACCGCCCGTGAACAAGCCGCCTTCGCTGCCGAGCACCGCGCCGCCGCCGGCAACGGTGGCGCCGCGGACGCCGGCAGTGACGAAATTGGTACTTCCACCCGCGATGACATTGGCACTATTCGGCGCGCCACCGGGTGTCGGCGAGGTCGATTCGAGGCGCATCGACTGCACATTCTGCGTGCGCACCACCAGGGGTTTGGCGTCGGTGGTGCCGAGGAACTGCGTGAGCGGATCGGTGCCGGTGTTGCCGGCCAACGACCAATCGGCCGACGTGTTGCAGGTCACCGTTCCGTCCTGCGCAATGGCCTGGATGCTGCCGGTCGCGCACGCGCCGCTGACGCGTCGCTGCACCGTCGCGGCGTTGATATCGTTGCTGCCCACGGCACCATCGGCAATCATCGCGCTGTCGATGCCACCGGTTGCGACCGAAATCGTCCCGGTTGTCGTGATAGGTCCACCGGTCAAGCCGACGCCAGTCGCTACATTGGTGACACTGCCGACCGCCACACAATTCACCGAGCCATCTGCCGCGACGACGCGCATTGCCTGCCCGGCCGGGCAGCTGACGTTGACGCGGCGTTGCACCTGGCTGTCGTTGATATCGGCGCTGCCGACGCTGCCATCGGCGATCGACACCGAATTGACCGCGCCCGGACTGACCGTCACCGCTTCGCTGGCGATCGCCGCCACCTGCGCCTGAGGGCTTGGGCGGATCGGCGTATTCGGCGCCAGCGCCGTGAATGCCCCCGACGATGCGCCCGGTCGAACACCGATCGCCAGACTGTAATCGCTGCCGGCAATGGCGGCACCAAAATCCAGCTCGACGCTAAACAAGCCACCGCTGACGGCAACATCCTCCAGCACGATCGGCGCTGGCGCCGGACCCGGCGTGATCAACTGGAAGCGCAGGTCATACGCGCCGTTGGCAGGGCTGCCGCCGTCGGTGAGCGATCCCTGGTAGGTAAATGTCGTGCTCACGGCGGCTGCGTCGTGAGCAAGCGCCAATAAAAGGGCAGCGGTTAGTGATTTGTACATGGGCAGCTCCTTACTCAAATCCGTTCTGAAAGAGTTCGTCGGGCTGACTCGCCCTGGTATGAAAGCCTTGCTCGATGGCGGTACTTGCACCGACGACACCGACCACGTTCTGGCCGACGGTCCCGGCCAGAACGTAGCTGCCGCCGCTGGCGGTCGTACCGCCCGCCGCGATTACCTGTTTACGCATCACATAGCTGCCGCCACTCGGCGCTTGTGCCGGCAGCGACAGCGTTATGGCGATGCCGATCGCGCCGAGCGCCGCGCTGGTCCATGGCCGCCTCGGCGTACCGGCAAGCCTCTGTCTGGTAGTTCTGATGTGCATCGATTGCCTCCTGATCGCGATTCGCGAGATCTTCAGTCCGTGCAAACCGTCGGTCGCACATCCCTGGTGCCCAACGAATCCTTGGGCCTCACTGAGCGATACGGAACGCCGCGAGCGATCCCGCCATTTTTCTGCCACCGTTTCGAAAGACATCATCAGCCGCATGGCTGGGCCCACCCGCAGAGATGCCGCGGCGCCGCCAACACCAACGCGCTCACCAAGCGCCAAACTCCGCTCTATGCTCCGCGCCAGTCCATCGCCGAGCGTCGCTATGCAACCTGCCGATTTCCCTCCCGCCGCCGAACGCGCGCTGGCCATCGCATCCAGCGCCATCGATGACGATCCCGCGGAGACGCAGGAATGGCTGGAGGCGTTCGATAGTGTGGTCGCACGCGGCGGCAAGGCGCGCGCGCAGTATTTGTTCGATCGGCTCGCCGATCATGCGTTGACGCGCGGCGTGAACTCGGCGCGGGCGCGCATCACGCCGTACTGCAACACCATCCCACGCGGTGCCGAGCCGCCGTATCCGGGAGATCTGGATCTGGAAGCGCGGCTCAATGCAGCGATGCGCTGGAACGCATTGGCGATGGTAGTGCGCGCCAATACTGAGGCCGGGGAGTTGGGCGGGCATATCGCCTCGTATGCGTCGGCGGCGGATTTGTTCGAGGTCGGTTTCCATCACTTTTTCAAGGGCCCCGAGCACCCGGATGGCAGCGATCTGGTGTTCCTACAGCCGCACTCGGCGCCAGGCGTTTATGCGCGCGCGTTCCTGGAAGGCTACTTGCCGGAATCGCGCCTGCATCACTATCGGCGCGAAATCGACCAGCCCGGTTTGTGCTCCTATCCGCATCCGTGGCTGATGCCAGACTTCTGGCAGTTCCCGACCGGATCTATGGGGCTGGGGCCAATCAACGCGATCTATCAAGCGCGTTTCCTGCGCTATCTGGACCACCGCGGATTGCATGCCGGCGGCAACCGCCGCGTATGGGGCTTTTTTGGCGATGGCGAGATGGACGAACCCGAATCCATCGGCGCGCTGTCGCTCGCCGCACGCGAGCGGCTCGACAATCTCACTTTCGTCATCAACTGCAATCTGCAGCGGCTCGATGGACCGGTGCGCGGCAATTCGCGGGTGATCGACGAGCTGGAGGCGCTGTTCACTGGCGCTGGCTGGCATGTGATCAAAGTACTGTGGGGCTCGGATTGGGATGCGCTGTTTGCGCGCGACACCACGGGCGAATTGCTGCGCGCGTTTGCGCAGACCGTCGATGGCCAGTTCCAAACGTTTTCGGCCAATGACGGCGCCTACAACCGCGAGCGCTTCTTCGGCCAGAGCACCGAGTTGACGCGGCTGATCGATGGCCTGTCGGATGCCGATATCGATCGCCTGCGTCGCGGTGGGCACGATGCGCGCAAGCTGCATGCGGCGTACGCGGCCGCGACCCTGCACCGTGGACAGCCAACCGTGGTGCTGGCGAAAACCATGAAGGGCTTCGGTATGGGCAAGGCCGGCCAGGGCCGCATGACCACGCACCAGCAGAAAAAGCTCGACAGCGAGGAGCTGCGCGCATTCCGCGACCGCTTTGCGCTGCCGCTGAGCGACAGCGATGTCGATGCCGTCAAGTTTTACGCGCCATCGCCCGATAGTCCGGAGCTGCGCTACTTGCACGCGCGTCGTCAGGCGCTCGGCGGCTACCTGCCCAGGCGCCGCCAACGCAGCAGTGAGCGCCTGCCAGCACCCAAAGCTGCAAGCTTCGCGGCGTTCGCATTGGAAGCGAACGGCAAAGAGATGTCGACGACCATGGCGGTGGTGCGCATGCTCGGGAATCTGTTGAAGGACGAGCGCATTGGACCGCGCGTCGTCCCGATTGTCGCCGACGAGGCGCGCACCTTCGGCATGGCGAGTCTGTTCCGTCAGGTCGGCATCTACGCACCGCACGGCCAGAAGTACGAGCCCGAGGACCTGGGCTCAATGCTTTACTACCGCGAAACGCAGAGCGGCCAGATCCTGGAGGAAGGCATCTCCGAAGCCGGCGCGATCAGCTCCTGGATTGCGGCAGCCACCAGCTATTCGACGCATGATCTGCCGATGCTGCCGTTCTACATTTACTACTCGATGTTCGGCTGGCAACGCGTCGGCGATCTGATCTGGGCGGCCGCCGATCAGCGCGCGCGCGGCTTCCTGCTCGGCGCCACCAGCGGCCGCACCACGCTCGGCGGCGAGGGCTTGCAGCATCAGGATGGTTCGAGTCATTTGGGATTCGCCGGCGTCCCGAACTGCCGCGCTTACGATCCGGCGTTTGCCTATGAAGTGGCGTTGATCGTCGAGCGCGGGATTGAGGAGATGTTGGTTGAGCAGAACGATGTGTTCTATTACCTGACGGTGTGCAATGAGAATGCTGCGCAGCCGTCGCTGCCCGCCGCGTGGCTTGCTGCGCTGTCGCCGACGAACGCGTCAATCCGAGTTGGCGTTCTGCGTGGGATGTACCAGTTCTCGCCAAGCTTCGGTCTATCCGAGCGCGAGCGGCGCGTCATCAAAGAAAAATTTGGAATAGAGATCGGAAGTCCGCCGGACTTCACCTTGGAAGACGTCGCCGCACAGTTCGACGTCACACGCCAACGCATCCGCGAAATCGAAGAACGCGCGCTCGCCAAACTCAAGCGCCGCGGCCCGCGGCCCGTCAACGATCCGTCACCACGGCCCACCGTGAGCCTGCTCGCCTCCGGCCCGATCCTCGGTCAAGCGCAACGCGCCGCCGATGTGCTGCGCGCCGAAGGCATCGACGTCTACGTCTTCAGCGTCACCAGTTGGACCGAGCTGCATCGCGACGGCATCGAGTGCGAGCGACTGGCGCGTATCGCGCCCGATGAAGAGCCGCGTACACCTTGGGTCACGCAGCAACTGCAGCATCTGTCAGGACCGGTGATCGCCGCCAGCGATTACATCCGCGCGCTACCGGAGTTGATCCGCGCTTTCATCCCGCGCCGCTACGTGACTCTCGGCACCGATGGCTTCGGCCGCAGCGACACACGCGCTGCGCTGCGGCGATTCTTCGAAGTCGATGCCGAATCGATTGCGGAGGCCGCGCGGCATGCGCTTCGTCTCGATGGCTTCAACGTTGTGCTGAAAAACGTGCGCGCACCGCTGGACCCGCCTTGGCAGTGCTAGCTTTAGCAGGTTCAGTTTGACAAGTGGTACGCACAATGCTGACGCGATACACTTGTTACGGAGAACGCTACGGATTAGATCAATGGCCAGCACATCGACGAGCAAAAGAGCTGTGGCGAGTGTCGCTCCCAAACCTGCGATCGCGCGTTCGGTAAAGAAGGCAGGCGCGCAACAATCGCCTGCGCGTGCCAAAGGTCCTCCAAAGAAGTTGCCGCGCGGCGTTCTCGGCATGCAACCGGCGCCTGGCGGAGGATTTTATGTCGTGAGGAAGCCGGTCCTTAAGCCGACGCATCTCACCGTGGCGCAGATTCGCGCGGCCGTTGCGGCATTGATCGCAGGTCGTGAGTCCGCAAACAACGGATGAATTTCGACGCATCGGTCTTCGTCAACTGCCCGTTTGATGAAGAGTTCACACCGCTTTTGCATGCAATTGCTTTCGCCGTGCACGATTGCGGATTCGTTTTCCGAAGTGCGTTGGAAGATGTGGGTTCCGGCGAAACTCGATTGGCCAAAATTCACCGACTGATCAAATCGTCGAGATGGTCGATTCACGACCTGTCGAGGATAGAACTGTCTGCCGGTGTCCCAAGGTTCAACATGCCTTTCGAATGTGGGCTCGCCTACGGTGCAGTCAAATTCGCCCGCGGCAAGCGCGATATGCTGGTGATGACCTCGACGAGGTTCTCAGACAAGAAGTCGATAAGCGATCTCGCGGGCCAGGACGTGGCTTACCACGAGAACGAACCCGAGAAACTGATCGCAGAAGTACGCAAGTTCTTGGCTGCGAAGGTGCCAGCCAACCAGAAAGTCCGCGGTGGCGACTCGATCTGGAGGAGATTCCAGACGTTTCGATCAGAGCTGCCGGAACTGATCAAAGGCCAGCATGTGTCATTCGAAGAGATCGAATCGCTCGACTATTTACAAACATGGCTGCTCTCGGCGACCGAATGGCAGGCTAACGTGCGCTAACCGATACCGGAGCCCTCCAAACCCGTAGAATCCGCGCCCTTCGCGCCGTCACAGGTTTGGGCTATGTCAGAGTCGGTGGTCAATCATTTCATTCGCAGCATGATCGAGGCCGATCGTGCGCGCGGTGCGCACGGCGGGCGCGTGGGGACGCGGTTTCCGCCGGAGCCCAATGGCTATTTGCACCTCGGTCACGCCAAGAGCATTTGCCTGAACTTCGGGATGGCGCGCGACTTCGGCGGAACCTGCAACCTGCGTTTCGACGACACCAACCCGACCAAAGAAGACATCGAATACGTCAATGCGATTCAGGACGACGTGCGTTGGCTCGGTTTCGAATGGGCGAACCTGCTGCACGCCTCGGACTACTTCGAGGTGTTTTACCTGTGCGGCGAGAAATTGATCCAGCAAGGGCTGGCGTATGTCTGCGATCTGTCGGCCGACGAAGTGCGCGCCTATCGCGGCACGCTAACCGAGCCCGGTCGTAACAGCCCGTTTCGCAAGCGCAGCATCGAGGAAAATCTGGACTTGTTCCGGCGCATGCGTGCCGGCGAGTTCGACGATGGCGCACGCACGCTGCGCGCGAAAATCGACATGGCATCGCCGAACATCAACTTGCGCGACCCGGCGCTGTATCGCATTCGCAAGGTGAGCCATCAGAACACGGGCGATGCGTGGTGCATCTACCCGATGTACGACTACGCGCATTGCATTTCCGACGCCGTCGAAGGCATTACGCATAGTTTGTGTACCCTGGAATTCGAGGACCACCGGCCGTTGTACGACTGGTGCCTGGATCAGCTCGATATCGAGCACGATCTGGCGCTCACCGCACCGCTGCGCGCCAAGGGCCTGCACATGACACCCTCGCGCCCGCGGCAAACCGAGTTCGCGCGCGGCAATCTCGATTTCACGGTGATGAGCAAGCGCAAGCTGATCGCGCTGGTCCAGGACGGACTCGTCGACGGCTGGAACGACCCGCGCATGCCAACCCTTTCCGGCGCGCGCCGGCGCGGCTTTCCGTCCGCGGCGATCCGCACTTTCTGGGAGCGCATGGGCTACAGCAAACAGGTGGCGACCATCGAGTACAGCGTGCTCGAAGCTTGCGTGCGCGAGGTGCTGGATGCCGAAGCGTCGCGCCGCCTGGCTGTACTCGATCCGCTGCCGATCGCGATCATCAATTTGCCAGCCGAGCACCGCGAGACCTTGCGTTTCTCCAACCATCCCAAAGACGAGGCGCAAGGCACGCGCGACGTGCCGTTCTCGCCGCGCCTGTACATCGAACGCGAGGACTTTGCTGAAGTGCCACCGAAAGGATTTCATCGCCTTGTGCCCGGCGGCGAGGTGCGTCTGCGCGGCATTGGCATTGTGCGCTGCGAGGACGTCGTGAAGAACGATGCGGGCGACGTGACCGAACTGCGCGTGTCGCTGGATACCAGCACGCGCCCCGGCCTGCCCGGCGCGGAGCGCAAAGTCAAAGGCACCATCCATTGGGTGTGCGCGCACAGCGCCATAGAGGCGGAGGTGCGTCTATACGACCGCCTCTTCGATGTGCCCAATCCCGACGACGACAGCGATGGCAAAACCTATCGCGATCATTTGAATCCGGGAAGCAAGCGTATCGTCCGCGGTTATCTTGAACCGAGCCTCGCGAATGTGGGGACCGAGTCGCGCTTTCAGTTCGAGCGCCTGGGCTACTTTGTCAGCGACCAGTTCGATCACACCCCGGAGAAACCCGTGTTCAATCGCATCGTCACTCTGCGCGATTCTTACGCCAAGGCGGCCAAATCCTAAAAACCTCAGTAACCGCACACTCTCGCCCATTCAACTGAGGCCTTTAGGATGATCCTTCCCGTGCAGGTACACTTAACGCTTCCCGCGTGGACGCAGCAGACCATCGACATGTTCCGCCCCTATCGCACGGCGGACGAGCAAGTGGGGCTCGCCATTGAGCTGTCGCGCATGAACGTTGAGCAGGGCACCGGCGGCCCCTTCGGTGCGGCGGTGTTCACCGAGGAAGGCCGGCTGATCAGCATCGGCGTCAATCGCGTGATCCAGCAAAGCTGCTCGGTGGCGCACGCCGAGATCATGGCCTACATGACCGCGCAGCAGCGCCTGCAGCAGTTCCGTTTGAATGCCATCGGCAAGAAAATCACGCTGGCGACGAGCGCGCAGCCGTGTTGCCAGTGCTTTGGCGCCACCGTGTGGGCCGGCATCGACACGCTGCTCATCGGCGCGCGCAGCGAAGACGTCGAATCGCTGACCGGTTTCGACGAGGGCCCGCTGCCGGCCGATTGGGTCGGCGAACTCAATCGCCGCGGCATCCACGTGCAACGCGATATCCAACGCGACGCCGCCTGCGCCGCGCTCAGGCGCTACAAGGAATTGCAGGGGCAGATTTACTGATCTGCGGCAGGACCGCGGCCGGGCAATCGATCAGACCAGCGCGCGCCTAAACAACGCCAGCGTGGCTGCCCACGCTTCGGCCGCAGCTTTTTCGTTGAAGCGCGGTGTCGTGTCGTTGTGGAAACCGTGTTGCGTTCCCGGCGGCTGCAACATCGTGAAACGCACCTCGGCTGCTTTCAACGCCTTTTCGAACTCGGGCCAGTTGGCGTTGATGCGCTCATCGTTCTCGGCGAGCACGACCAGCAGTTCGGCTTTGATGTTTGCCACGGCATCGACGGGCGCCCCCATGCCGTAAAACGGCGCAGCCGCGGCAAGAGTCGGCATTTCGGTGGCCAGCCAGTTCACCAGCCCGCCACCCCAGCAGAACCCAACACCGCCGAGCTTGCCGTTGCCGCCGTCCAATGCCTGCAAATAGCGTGCTGCGGCAAGAAAATCGGCGCGGGTCTTGGCCTGGTCCAAGGTCTGAAACTTGGCGCGCGCCTCGTCTTCGTTGCCAGGGTAACCGCCGAGCGGAAACAACGCGTCAGGCGCCAGCGCGATAAAGCCCTCAAGCGCAAAGCGCCGGGCGACGTCTTCGATGTGCGGGTTCAGACCGCGATTCTCGTGGGCCACGAGCACCAGCGGCGCCGGCTTGTCGCCAGCGGCCGGGCGCACCAGATACGCACGCGCCTTGCCGTTGCCCGCTGGCGAATCGATCTCGACGAATTCGCCGCGGACGCGCGCATCGTCGGGCGCCACCTTTTGCGCCTGTGCGAATCGCGGCGAGAGCAGACCCAACATCGTCGCCGCGGTCATCCCGCCCACTGCGTAGCGCGAGGCATCGCGCAGAAAAGCGCGCCGATCAATGATGCCGTGCACGTATTGGTCAAACAGCTTCCAAACGCCGGGATCGAAATCGAGGGTGGGATCGGTGCGCATCGGGATTCCTGTGTCAGGCGGCAGATTTTCCAACACGACTAGCGAGGCTTCGCCTCAGACCGACGAGCGGTGTTGGCTTCGCTCGCCGAAAACCAACGTAGTTGCCACAACCCCGCGCTTCGCGCGCCCCCTTGACTCAAGGGGGCTTCAAAGGCCGAAGCTGCTTCGTAGAAAATTTGACTCAATTGTGGAGATCCAGCTCCGTCAGACGCCCTAGTCTGCTTGACATCGCGTAAAGGCCAGGCGACGGTCAGGCGAACCAAGACTTGCGAGCACGCGCCGATTGGTCCACGCACTCGCCTCAAGCCAGGAAGCCGCCATCCACCGTGATATGCGTGCCGGTGACGTAGCTCGACGCAGCGCTGACGAGATACAGGACGGCCGGGGCGATTTCGTTGGGTTGTGCGACGCGCTGCTGCGGAATCAGCGGCAAGATCATGTTCAAGATTTGCGGCGTCTGCGTGATGGTGCTGGCGAATTTGGTGTCGGTCAAACCGGGCAATACCGCGTTGACGCGGATGTTCTTCTGCGCCAGCTCCTTCGCCCATGCTGCGGTCATCGACAAGATCGCGGCTTTGGTGACCGAATACACGCCCTGACCGAAGGCCGGGCGCATAGCGTTGATGCTGGCGATATTGACGATGGCGCCGCCGTTTTTCATACGCTTAGCGGCTTGCTGGGTGGTGTACCAATAGCCGCGAATATTGACGTCGGCAGTCTTGGCGTACGCATCCAGGCCCATGTCGAGCATCGGTCCGAAATACGGATTGGCGGCAGCGTTGTTGACCAGAATGTCGGCACTGATTCCGCGTTCTTCCAGCGCGGCGAACAGCGCGTCGATCGCAGCGGGTTCGCCGATGTGGGCAGCGAGTGCGGTGGCCTGACCGCCGCTTTGGCGGATCGCTGCGGCGACCGCCTCGCAGCCTTCGATCTTGCGACTGGTGACGATCACATGCGCACCGTGCGCGGCAAGCAGTCGAGCGATGGATTCGCCGATGCCGCGACTGGCGCCGGTGATCAAGGCGGTTTTTCCGGACAGATCAAAGAGCGCATCCATGGCTGCAATCCCGAGAGCGAAAAACGCAGTCTGCCTATCGTTGAACGCAATAGAAAGTCTGGATCCGCCCGCCGCAATTGACACGAGCGCTCAGGCAAACGGCACGGCTCTCGCCATATCGCCCATCCGACGTTTCGCACCGTCGTCTGAACTGTCTTCGAGGTGATCTACAGCGCCGCGTCGCCGCTGCGCACGTCGCTGCTCGGATCGAACAACCATACCTCCACGCGCTCGTTGCGTGCGCGCGCTTCGGGGCGATCGAGCGGCGCCACCGCCACGCCGCCGACGAAGGCGCGGCTCATGTGCGTGGGCACGCCTTTGACCGCCAGCACTTGGGCGAGAAAATCGACCCGATCGTTGACCATCAGCGAGGTCATGATTTTGGCGCCGGAACCGTGCAGCGCGAAAGCCGCCAGGCGCAATTGTTTGCCGCGATTTTGCGGTTGCTTCATGAACTGAGTGAGCCGATCGACGTCGCGCATCGCGCGGCTATCGAGCGTGGAGCTTTGCGGCCGGAAGCGAAAATTCAGCGACAGTCGTTCGGTGCCTTGCACGACGTCGTAGTAGGCGTCCGGATTGCCGGGGATCGGGTCGGCATCGGCGAGAAAGATGTTCTGCGCGACGAAACCGGTTTGCGCCACCACTGCCTGGCCCTGCTCGCTTTGCACGAAATCGATGAAATCAAGAACCTCTTGGCTGGCGTCGCTTCGGGTGTAGAAATACAGGCGACGCGCGAGCAGATAGTCCTCGGTGGCCACCGATAACGAATCGGGTTTGAGCGGCAGCGTCGAGCCGGCGAATACCGCCAAGGGTTTGCTCGCCTTGACATACGAGAAGCCGACGAAGCCAAGCGCGTTAGGATCTTTGGCGACCCGAGCTTCCAGCTCGCCAGAGGATTCGAAGCGCGTGGTCGTCGGCGACAACGTGGCGCCATCGCTCAGCACCATCGACTTGAAACTGTCGAACGTACCGGATTTATCGTCTCGGCCGTACAGCACGATCGGCTTGTTCGGCCCGCCCAATTGCGACCAGTTGGTGATGCGTCCGGCAAATGCATCGCGAATGCCGGACAGGTCCAGGCGCTCCAGCGCGTTGTGCGGGTGGACAATGATTGCCAGACCGTCCAACGCGATGACGTGCTCTTGAGAGGCTGCCGTCAGGTCGCCGATCGCAGCAGCGCCGTCGATTTCTGCTTGATTCGCCGGGCGCGAGGCCATCCAGACATCGGCCTGTCCAGAGACCAGATCGGCATAACCGGTATTGGTGCCGTGCGCCCGCACCTGGCCACGGAATTCGCTGTTGCCTTTCTTGCCGGTCACTTCGAACTCAAGTGCCGCAGTTTCGACCGACTCGACGCCGACATAGCCGCGCGATCGCGCGTAGGCATCGACGAGGCTCGGCGCCAGCTTGGCGCCTAAGGTGTTCGAACCGTGCAGCCGGATTTCTTCAGCGACGGCCGGGACCGCCAACAAGGCGGCAATCAGCACGATGGGGAATCTCATGGCCAGTCCATTTTTTCGGTAATGGCCGGCAGCGTAGGCGCGCCAGATGACGCTCGAATGGCCCCGCGATGTCAGATATTCGGTGGCTGGATGACGAAGCTGTCAAACCGTCTCAGCGGCGCGCTCGACCCAATCATCCAGCAGTCGTTGTTCAGGCTCGCTGATATCGATGATCTTGCAGCCCACCCAGAAGGTACGTTCGACGCGCGCCGCCTCGCTCCACAGGCATTGCACGCCAAGCTCTAGCTTGTGCGCGAGGCCTTCGCGATCGCGCAACTGAAACTGGACCTGATACAGGCACTCGTCGGGCACGTCGTGGCTGGTGATCAGCATCATGCCATCGACCGACAAGTTGCCGACGCGCCCCAGCGACTCGCCGGTCATCGCGTTGCTGATCATGATGGCTTCGCTTACGCGCTTACGGACCGAACGTCTCGATACCACGGCTCACCTCAACCGGCAATCGCGGGCGCATCGGGCGATGCGTCCTTGGGTTTGACCACGCTTTTCAACATGCCGACGATGCCTTTCCAGGCGCGGTCGATCAGGTTTTCGCTGGCGGCCTCGGCGACCTTGGCATTGCCGCGCAGCATGTCCCTGGCGAGCTGATCGATCATGCGCTCTTCGGCCTTGACGCCACGCGCGTTCAAGAACAGACAGCGTCCGGTGACCGGGCTGAACCAGCACAGCTTGCGCCGCACGCGCTCGCCCTGTTGGTTGACCTCGAATTCGAACCAGGTGCCGAACGGCATTTGCTTGATACGTTCGATCATCGCCTGCTCTTTAGGCCCGACCGGAATGCGTTCGGACTTGCGCAGGGTTTGCAGAATGCTCGGCGTGGCCGTTGCGCCGGTCGCGGCGGCTGCAGTTGCCGCCTGCGGGTCTGCGCTCCTGTCCTCGTCCGACGGAATGATCGTCACACCGCTCTTGGCTTCCTCGCCCAGACGCGGCTTCTGCTTGATCATCTCAACGATCGAATGCGTGGCGCGCGCTGCCTCTTCGGCCGGCGCTTGCACCAGTTGGCTGATGTCGGACCAGGTCTTGGCAATCGCATCTTCGTGAAAGCCGACCGCCGCAAGCCCCTCTTCGAGCGGCGCACGCAAATCGTCCAACGCGTTGCGCTGCTCTTCGGGCGTGCGCTTGTCGGCAAATACCGAGACCAACTGATCGACGATCAGCAAACGCTCGCGCGTCTTGGGGCTATCCACGCCCTGGCGCAGCAGCGATAACGCGATGGAATCGGTCCAGGCGGTTTCCAGCAAAGCGCGCACCGCATCGGGCGGCTCGCGTTCGAACATCCGCTGTTGCACCGACTCCTGTGCGGCCGCGCGCGCCAGCTCCAGCTTCTCGCGCCCTTTGGCCGCCTCGACATGGCGTCGCTCGGCGACCTCGGCCTTCTTCTGCATGCTGCCGATGTGCTTGCCCAGATCGTCGAACAGGCGTTCGAAAACGCCGACGTCGTCATCGAACTCCTTGATGACGCGATCGACCACCATCTGCATTTTTTCGATGACCGGCCGGTCTTGTTCCTCGTCCTCGACCCAATACGCGCTAGTTTCGGCTATCGAATTGAGCAACTGCCGAGCCGGATGATTGCGCCGCGTAAAGAAGCTCTTGTCCTTCAACGCCACCTTGAGCAGCGGCACTTGTAGGCGGCTCATCAAGCCGTGGCTCAAGCTGTTCGGCCGATAGTCCGACAGCAAATGATCGAACAGGAAGCCGACCAGATCGACCGTGTCGGAATCCTCATCGCTCAGCTTCGGCGGCGCTCCGTCGCTGATCGATCGCAGCTGGTTCATCAGGTCCTGTTTGATATGGCCGATGCTGCGGTTGCTCCATTTTCCGCCGACCATCACCGGCGACACGGGCTGCGCCTGCAATACGCTCAGCACCGCCTGCACATCGCGCGTATCGGCCACCGGACGCGAGGCATCCGCTGACGGATCGGAGCCGCCGAGCATGTGGCGCCGGCCCCCGAGCAATTCGCGCAACGTGGTGAAGAACTGCGAGTCGAGTTGGCTCTCGGCCGGCGTCTGCGGCGCCCGGAACGATTCGCGCTGCGCATCTCCCGAGATCTGCTGGAAGGCTTGCGCAGCCGGGCCGTCCATCATCGGTGGTCGCGGCTCGCGCGGCGGCGGTGCCGCAGAATGCGCGTGAGTTGCAGCCGGCTCGGCCTGCGGCTCAGTTGCGGCTTCGGCATCTGAGGCTTCATCGAGTCTCGCCGACTCTGGCTTCGATTCGGGCTTTGCCTCGGCAGCCGGCAGCGGTGCCGGCGCGCGACGCGCCGCCAGATTCAGGCGCGGCAATACACGATGCTCGATCAGGTAACGATTGATCGCCTCATAACCACGCACCGGATCGGCAAACAGGATCTTGTCCGCCTGGCGATACAACATCACCTTCTGCGCCGCAGGGACGTCGAATTTGCGCGCTGCGATGCGCAGCGCCGCACACAGTTTATGCGGGCCAAGCGGCAATCCTTCCAGCTCCACCGGCGCGCGCGCGGCGATCACGCCAAATCGGTACGCGAGATGCTGCAATCCTGTGCTGGCGCGGATTTCCGCTTTTGCAGCTATTTCCGTGAGCGCCAGTTCTTCTTCGAGCTCGGACGGGTCGACCAGACTCAACTCAGAGGAACGCTTCAGCGCGTGCAGCGAATCGTCCTGCACTTTGCTGTCGACCAGCGCCAGCATCGAACGTTGAACGGCATCGCGAAACGCCGCCTGGAACTCGCCACGATGGCGTCGAAATTCGCGAAGGCCTTCAAAGCAACGATTCTGCTCGTTGACGTTCGGCGCGCGTTCGGCCAGTTTGAAGAGATCCTGATCCAGCTCCGACAGCGCGCGTTCGATGCCGGCATCCAATTGCGGCCAGGATGCCTGGTACACGCCCTCCAGCAAACTGCGCACGCGTGGCGCCAGGTTGGCCTGTGTCAGGCGCGAGAACGGCAGAAAGTCCATGGCGGCGCCGGCACGACTCATCAGTTCCATCCGCTGTCGCGAAGCGCCTGATTCTATGGGAGTTCGCGATCAGAACAAACCAGGGACACATCGCGAGGTTACGGCGGGATGGATTGATGGTTTGAACGCTGCTGGTCAGGGTCAATAGTAAATGGGAGAGCACTATCGAGGCTTCGTGACCGCCGACTAGCAACGTGGGCTTCGCTCGCCAACAACGAGCGCGATCCGATCGCCGCTTTCCCATTGACCATTGACCATTGACTATTGACTGTTAACGATCGCCATTGACTATCAACCATCGCCATCTGACTCAACCGCCAAGACCCAGCCGCATCCAGTGCATGAGCGGTTATAGTCGGGCGCTGATCGAAACGAGCCCGCCGCCATGATTCCCAACTATCTGACCGAACTGCCGCAATTCCTTGCGCTTTTGGGAATGGGCGTGTTGCTGCTCGGCGTTTTTTACTCGCTTTACACCTTCCTGACGCCGCACAGCGAGTTGGCGCTGATCTTTGAGGGCAACACCGCAGCAGCGACCATGCTAGCCGGCGCGATGCTTGGCTTCGCCTTACCTGTGGCCGTATCGCTGGCGCACTCCTCCTCGGTAATGGCGCTAGCGCAATGGGGTGCCTCGGCCATGGTCGTGCAATTGGCCGCGTACGCGGCACTTCGGTTGTTGCATCGCGGTTTGCATACAGCTATCGAACAAAATCGTGTATCCATCGCGCTCTGGGCAGCGACGATGTCGCTCGCGCTCGGCATGCTGAACGCTGGTGCCCAGTTGGCGATGGACTATCGCTAAGTCTTGCGCGAGCATCCGGCGTCCGCGCGCGGCCGGAACGTCCCGCGCCTCGCTTTTACCTTTTGAGAGAATTCCATGAGCCTTGAAGCCGTCTTCCTGACCTCCCGCGGCGTGATCCGTCTGAAGCTCTACGGCGCCGAGACGCCGCTGACCGTCGCCAATTTTGTCAACCTGGCCAACCGCGGTTACTACAACGGGCTCAATTTTCATCGCGTCATTTCGAACTTCATGATCCAGGGCGGTTGTCCGCTCGGCACCGGCACTGGCGGCCCTGGTTATCGGTTCGCCGATGAAATCGTGCCTGGCCTGCGTCACAACGCCGCTGGCATTCTTTCGATGGCGAATGCAGGTCCCGGCACCAACGGCAGCCAGTTCTTCATCACCCACGGCCCGACACCGCATCTCGATGGCAAACACACCGTGTTCGGCATCGTCACCAGCGGTCAGGACGTCGTCAACGCTATTCGTCAGGGCGACAAAATCGAGCGCCTGACGGTTGAAGGCGACGTCGATGCGTTCCTCGCCGGGCCGAAAGTTGCGGCCAAGATTGCCGAGTGGAATCAGATCCTGGACGCGCGTCGATGAGCATCAAGTCGGACCGCTGGATTCGGCGCATGAGCGAGGGACTCGGCAAAATGATCGAGCCCTTCGCGCCGGAACAGGTGCGGCGAGGCGAGAACGGCGAAAGATTGATCAGCTATGGCACATCGAGCTACGGGTACGATGTGCGCTGCGCCGATGAATTCAAGATTTTCACCAACATCAACTCGACCATTGTCGACCCCAAAGCCTTCGACGCCCGCAGCTTCGTCGATTTCAAAGGTCCGGTTTGCATCATCCCGCCCAATTCGTTTTGCCTGGCGCGAACAGTGGAGTACTTCCGCATCCCGCGCAGCGTGCTGACGATCTGCTTGGGCAAGAGCACTTACGCGCGCTGCGGGATCATCGTCAATGTCACGCCGCTGGAACCCGAGTGGGAAGGTCATGTGACCCTCGAATTTTCCAATACGACGCCCCTGCCGGCAAAGATTTACGCCGGCGAAGGTGTTGCGCAGATGCTGTTCTTCGAGTCCGACGAAACCTGCGAAGTCAGCTATCGCGATCGCGGCGGGAAATACCAGGGGCAACAAGGCGTGACGTTGCCGAGGGCTTGAGGGAAATCACAACGGCTGATCATGCGCGCTTGCGAGGTCTCACAAGGCGCACATACACCTTGTGAGTCGAGCGCCGCCTCAGTCCCTGGCTTCCACGGCGCCAAGATCTACCAACCCGCCACGATTCCGCGGCTGGCCGTAAACGTCCAACTCGCCGAGGCCATCGTAAATGCGGTTGTGCAGCGGCGACCCGACGCGCGGGCGTAAGCTGGTAGTCGACTCGAACTGCGGATCGGCGATGATCGCGTAGGGATCGGCGCTGCCGTTGTTGACGCAGGCACCGCCGCCGATTCGAACCAAAGTGCACTGAATCCCTCCGCCATGGCCGAACTCGGCGGATCCGCCGGTGTTTCCGAACACCACGCTTTGAACGATTTGACCGGGTGCCGTGCCGTACCATTCGACGGCAGCATGTCCCCACGCGCCAGATCGCCGGTTATATGCCACGCTCAAATTGGTCAGCGCGCTGCCGCCGAAGTTGGAATGGATGAATATCGGCGCGCTGACGGTTGCGTTATGGCGCACGATGCTATTGCTGAAGCGGACGAAATGATTTGATCCTGTCAGACGCACCGCTGGCGTGGCATCGACAGTGCTCGAATTGTTGTGGACGATCACGCGATCGACAATGATCGCAGGCGCCGAACGATAAAAACCCTCAATCGAGAGACCCGAGGCGGCGCTCCAGTTGTGGCCGAAATCCGACCCGCGATTCAACCCGTTGCGAATGGTCAGGCCGGCCACGGTAATCGGCACCACCTCGTGCTCGGTGAACACACGAATGCTCAGAACAGGTTTAAGGTTTGCGCCGTCCAGAATCGTCACGCTCGCGTCCCCATTGGCCGCTTTGCACGCCGTCAGCAGCGAGTATCCACCGCGAATCTTCAAGCCTTTCGATTCCCAGATGTCGGCACGAAACGAGGTCGTGGCATCCACGTAGTAGGTCCCCGCGGCGATGCGGATGTCATCGTCCTCGTTGTTCGAACTGGCGGTCGTCAGGGCGGCGGACAGCGCAGCGGAGGTCCCGACGCAGAAGGTGGCTGCCGGGGCGGCAATGGGTGTTACGGCCAAACAAGCGGCAAGCAGGGTGCGTTTCATCATCGTGTACTTTTTGAGGGGTGGGCACGAGTGACTACGGCATTCCTGCGACAATAGGGCCAGCCGATCACAGGGCGAAAATTGCTGGTCGGCGCGACTGCGCCGACCGTAGCTGCATTGATCGGAACCAAGGATTCGAACGCTGCGCCTACAAGCCCTGCACGGCCTCGGCCACGGCGCGGAATACGGCGCGGCCTTTGTTCATGGTCTCCTCCCATTCTTTCGCCGGATCGGAATCGGCCACGATCCCGGCGCCGGCCTGGATATACAAGGTTTGGTCCTTGATCAGGGCGGTGCGGATGGCGATGGCCAGGTCCGCCTCGCCCTGCCAGTTGATATAGCCCACTGCGCCGCCGTAGAGATTGCGCTTGACGGGTTCCAGCGACTGGATGATTTCTACCGCTCTGACTTTCGGCGCGCCCGACAGTGTGCCGGCCGGAAAGGTTGCGCGCAGCACATCGATGATGTCGAGATCGCTCTTCAGTTGCCCAACTACCTGCGAAACGATGTGCATCACGTGCGAGTAGCGCTCGACGATCATCTGGTCGGTGAGCCGCACGGTACCGGACTGCGCGACGCGACCCACATCGTTGCGTCCCAGATCGATCAGCATCAAATGCTCGGCGCGCTCTTTGGGATCGTTCAGCAGCGCCTGCGCATTGGCCTCATCGCTCACTGCGTCGGCGCCGCGCGGCAGCGTGCCGGCGATCGGGCGTACCACCACTTCGTTGTCTTTCAGGCGTACCAGAATCTCCGGGGATGAGCCGACGATGTGGAAATCGCTGAGTTCGATGAAGTACATGTACGGCGATGGATTCAAACTGCGGAGCGCGCGGTAAACGTCGATCGGACGCGCTTTGAATGGCACACTCATGCGCTGGCTGAGCACAATTTGAAAAGCATCGCCAGCGAGGATGTACTCCTGGCAGCGGCGCACGGCGGCCTCGAACGCCTCACGGGTCATGCCCGATTTGAATTCGCGCTCATCGAGCGCGATCGGATCGAGGACATCCGGGTAGCCTGGCGCCGGCGCACGCAGACGGCGATGCAGCCGATCCAGACGTCGCTCGGCGCGCTCGATAGCGCCGTCTTCGCTGGTGTCGGCGTGCACGATCAGCGTCAGTCGGCCGCGGCGATTGTCGAAGACCGCCAGATCCTCAGACCGCAACAACACGATATCGGGCGTGCCCAATTCGTCGGCTTGCGTGCTTTGCAATCGCGCTTCGATGTACGCCAGAGTTTCGAAACCAAAGCAGCACACCCAACCGCCAGCGAATGCCGGCAAGTCGGGATGCGAAGGCACCTTTTCGGCCGCCAGCAGTTCGCGGATTTCTGCCAGCGGGTCGTCGACCTCGCGCAGCTCAACGCGCGTGCCATCGACGAATCGCGACCACATCCTGCCGCGCACGTTGATGCGCTCGCGCGCCGGCAGCCCGATGATCGAATAGCGCCCCCAAACATCGCTGCCTTCGACCGATTCGAGCAAGTACGCATCCGGCGCATCGACAAGCTTCAAGTACGCCGACAACGGTGTATCCAGATCGGCGCGCACATGGCGCACCACCGGCACGCGCGTTATGCCCTGATCGCGCAGAGCGTTGAGGTCGATAGTCATTCGGGTTATTGGTGGTGGTTGTAGGTTGGTGGTTGATTGTCATCGGCTGGTCGTTCGACCCGGCACCTAACGCCTGCTCGGCCACGCTGCGACGAAGGCCCAGATGCCGCCCAGCGCAGCGACCAGCGCCGCGAGCGGCAGCCCTAACAGCTTTGGTCCGCCGGCTTCGAGGGCATACAGCAGCACCGCAACGATCACCAGACCGCTACCCAGAATGGCCAGCACGGTTTGCCGCTGCCCCTGGCGCGTAACCGCGATCAGTTTTTCGATGTCCGGTGAGCGCATGCGCAATTGATGCTCGCCTCCGACCGCCTGCTTCAGGTACTCGTGCAGCAGACGCGGAATCTCCGGCGCGTTCTGGATCCAGCTTGGGAGGCGCGTGCGAATCTCTTTGGCTGCGGCCTGCACGCTGTACTTTTCGGCCATGATTTCGGCCAGCACCGGCTTGGCGACGGCCCACAAATCGAGCGTGGGAAACAGCGTGCGCGCCAGGCCTTCGATGTTGAGCAGCGTCTTCTGGAGCAAGATCAGCTGCGGCTGGATGATCAACTGGTACTGATGCGCGACGCTGAACAGTTTCATCAGCACTTCGCCCAGCGAGATCTGGCTCAACGGACGTGTGAAATAGGGCTCGCATACGCCGCGCACAGCGCCTTCGAGATCGTCCAGGCGCACATGCGCCGGCATCCACCCAGCCTCGATATGAAGCTCGGCGATGCGCCGGTAATCCTGGGTGAACATCGCCGTGAAGTTCTCGGCCAGATAACGCTGATCGGTGGGCGACAGGGTTCCCATGATGCCGAAATCGAGCGCGATGAACTTCGGATCGGACGGATTCTCGAGCGCGATCAACACATTGCCGGGATGCAGATCGGCGTGAAAGAAATTGTCGCGGAACACTTGCGTATAGAACAGCTGCACCGCGCGCTTCGCGAGCCGTTCGAAGTCGACGCCGGCGGCGCGCAACGCCTCAACGTCGTTGAGCGCAATGCCATACACGCGCTCCATCGTGATCATCCGCGTCCGCGTCAGCGGCCAGATCATCTCCGGGACGTAAAGGTCCTTCGAACCCAACCAATTGCGTCGCAGCAGGCTGCCGTTGGCAGCCTCGCGCATCAAATCCAGCTCCAGCAGTAGCGTGCGCTCGATTTCCGCCACCACATCGATAGGACGGATGCGCTGCGCTTGGGGCAGGCGTTTGTCGGCGATACCGGCAATGGTCTTCAAAAGCGCCAGATCGCCTTCGATACGGGCGCCGATCTCGGGCCGAAGCACTTTGATCACCACATCGCGATTGTCGTCCTTCAGACGCGCCGCATGTACCTGCGCGATCGACGCCGACGCGAGTGGTGTTTCATCGAAGAACGCGTAATGCGCTTCGATCTTGGCGCCGAGTTCGGCTTCGATCAACGCGCGCGCCTGGGCACCCGGAAACGGTGCCACGCGATCCTGCAGCTTTTCGAGTTCGTCGGCGACATCCTGCGGCAGCAAATCGCGCCGCGTCGAGAGTACCTGCCCGAACTTTACGAAAATCGGGCCGAGCGCTTCCAGAGCGCGGCGCAGCCGCTCGCCGCGACTCATGCTAGCTGCGCCCACGGTGTCGACGCTGAGCGCGCGCATCCAGGTGAGGGGCGTGAACAATCGCGCCGCTGGCGTCACCTCATCGAGCCGATAGCGCACCAGCACCCGCGCGATGCGCCAAACACTGAGTGCCGCCTGGAGCGATTTGAACCGCATCAGCGCCGTGCCGCCAATCGCTCAATGCGCGCAGCGGCGCGCTCGACATCGTCGCGCAGCGTATCGACCGCATCGGTGAAATCCGCGAACTCGCCGCTGGCGACCAGATCGCGCGACTCTTCGCGCAGATACTCGGTTGTACTGCGCAGCAACGATTGCGCGGTCGAACGGGCGAAAGAGAAAAAACCGCGCAGACCTTGGGCAATCTGATGGCCGGCGACATCACCAAAGACGCGCGCGATCGGCGCGTCCCAATCCGGATTCAGCTGTTCCACCGCTTTTTGCAGTCGCCGCGCCAGCTCGACATCTCCCGACAAGCTCACTTTGCCGGCAGGCAACTCCAAACCGCCGCGCTCGGCGAGCATCGATACCACCGCGCCAGCGCCAGCGGCGAGCGCAAGATCCGCTTCGCCCTCGTCGCCCGCGATCAGAACGCCGCCCTGAAGCGTCAGGATCACCGGCGTCCGCAAGGGCTCCAGCGTCAGCGCCACGCGTTTACCGTCGAGTCCGGCAAGCGTCTCCTTGCTATCTGGATCGAGCGCGAGCGCGGCATTCAGCGTGCGCTCGATCAGGCGCAGCGCGAAGGGTGGCCAACGGGGAAGAGTCAGGTTATCCATGCGTCGATCTTAGCGGTTCTTGCGTGATAGTTTTTTTAAGCAAGACATCAAACGCTCTGCTGCTCCCAACCTGCCGCGAGCCTGGCAACGAGCTGCGTGGCCTTGCGGGGCGGCAGCGAAACTTCAAGGCATGCCGCACGTGCGGCTCGTAGGCGCGTTCGGTCAGCACAGCTTCGCTGTTTCGATCCACTGCCCAGCGGTTCGGCGCCGCGGCGAGACGCCGTTCAGCGCGTCGATTACAACGCGTCGAGCACGCCATCGCGCGTCGGCAACTCGCGCCTGCTCGGCAATCCGACAATTTCACCCCAAATCCGCCGGCAACAGCGCATCGACAAATTCGCGCGGTTTGAATTCGCGCAAATCCTCGCGCTTCTCGCCAACGCCGATGAAACGCACCGGTAGCTTCATCTCGCTGCATAACGCGAACAGGATGCCGCCTTTCGCGGTGCCATCGAGTTTGGTCACGACGATGCCGGTCAATCCAACCGCCTGATGGAACTGGCGGGCCTGGTTGAGCGCGTTCTGTCCGGTGCCGCCGTCGATAACGAGCAACGTCTCATGCGGCGCACTGTCATCGAGCTTGGCAAGCACACGCTTGACCTTGGCCAGCTCCTGCATCAAATGACCTTGGGTATGCAGCCGCCCTGCCGTATCGGCGATCAGCACATCGATGCCGCGGCTCTTTGCCGCATGCAGCGCATCGAAAATAACGCTCGCCGAGTCGGCGCCGCTGCCTTGCGCGATCACCGTCACATCGTTGCGCGCGCCCCAGGTTTTCAATTGCTCCACCGCCGCCGCGCGAAAGGTGTCGCCCGCCGCCAGCATCACCGAATGACCCTCGCTCTTGTAGCGTTTGGCGAGCTTGCCAATGGTGGTGGTCTTGCCTGCACCGTTGACGCCCACGGTCAGTATGACGAAGGGCTTCTTGTCGCGCGCAACGACAAGCGGCTGCGCGTAAGGCGACAACAGGCCCGTCAGCGATGTGCGCAGCGCTGCGAGCAGTGCATTGCCATCGGCGAACTCGCGCTTGCGCATGCGTGCACCCAGGTCGCCGACGAGCTGCGCACTGGCATGCACGCCCACATCGGCCTGAATGAGCGCCATTTCGAGCTCTTCGAGCAAGGCATCGTCGAGCTTCGGATTGCGCTTGAACAAGCCGCCGATGGTCGCCGACAGCGCCCGCGCGCTGGCCGCGAGACGCTCGCGCAAAGTCATCGGGCGCGGCGCGGGCTCTGTGTGCGACACAACCGGCGTCGCTTCGGCGATGGCGGCTTGCTCCGGCGCCCGGCCTTCGTCGGCAGAGATTTGCTCGACCTCAACCCGCGCGTCGATGTCGGCGCTGGAGATGGTCGCGGCAACGACAGGTGTGAGCATGTCGCCGGGAACAGGGGCCTCCGGTCCATTGCCGATGAGGCCAGCTGGCTCAGGATGCAAATCGGAACCCTGCGCGCTCGATTCGCCGGCGCCGTTTGCGGGTCCGAATCCCGCGTCAGCAGGCAATTCTCGAGGCGCTGCTGCCTGATGCGGAACATCGCCCAGCGTGACGTCCGGTAGCGCAGCTTCATCGGTAGTCTTTGCATCTGCCGCAGCTTTGTCGCGGCGGAACCACTTGAACATGTCGATCGATCGAGTTCGCAGGGACCGCGAGTCTACCTGCGCTATGGCGCGACGCGGTTCGCTTCTCGTCTAATGCCGAACCGAACGACGAACAGCGTCGCGCCATGGTGCGGCCACACAGAGCGTATGCGCAACGAGATCCGAATCATCGGTGGACAACTAAAGCGCTCGAAGCTATCGGTGCCGGATCGGCCGGGGCTGCGGCCGACACCCGATCGCGTGCGCGAAACGCTGTTCAACTGGCTGATGCCGTACCTCGACGGCGCCCGAGTGCTGGACCTTTACGCCGGGACCGGCGCGCTGGGACTGGAGGCGATCTCGCGCGGCGCGGCGTTCGCGCAAATGGTCGAGCCGGATCGGGCCTTGGCGGGCGCAATCCAGGCGAATGCGGATCGTCTCAAAGTTGCTGCCGCCGTTCGCATCAACGCAACAACTGCGCGTGCATTCTTGGCGGGCGCGGCTCAGGCCTTCGATATCGTGTTCGTCGATCCGCCGTACGCGCTCGATCTCTGGGTCGACACCTTGGCAGCCTTGCCGGACTGGCTAAGCGAGCGTGCAGTTGTCTATCTTGAACATCCGGCCGAACGCCCGCCACCGTTCGCCGCGCCCTGGCGCGCGCTCAAGGAGAGCCGGGCGGGAGGCGTGAAGTTCTGGCTGTTGCAACTGGAGAGATCACATGGCTGAGGCACGTAAACGCATTGCGGTTTATCCCGGCACCTTTGATCCGTTGACCAATGGCCATGTCGATCTGGTCGTACGCGCGGCGCCTCTGTTCGATCGTCTCGTCGTCGGCATCGCCGAGAATCCAGTCAAGGGCCCGAGTTTCAACCTCAACGAGCGCATTGCGATGGCGCGCGAGGCCTTATCCAGCGTCGCCAATGTCGAAGTCCGCGGCTTCCACACATTGCTGGCGCACTTCGTCCGCGAAATCGGCGCCACCGTGATCCTGCGCGGTCTGCGGGCCGTATCGGATTTCGAATATGAGTTTCAATTGGCGAGCATGAACCGCCATCTCATCCCGGAAGCCGAGACCATGTTCCTGACCCCGGCCGAGCAGTTCAGCTTCATCTCGTCTTCGCTGGTGCGTGAGGTAGCGCGCCTGGGCGGTGATGTCTCGGGCTTCGTGCCACCGGCAGTGCAGCAACGCTTGTTTGGTAAGCAGGCCTGATCGATAAAAATCACGAGCCGGCCACCTTACCCAGCGCCCGGAATAGCTTGAGCGACCAATAGCGCTGGCCGCTGGGATTGCTTATCTCATTCTGGCGGATCTCGAACATCGTGTACGGCCGGCCCTGTGCGATCGCGTGTCGCTCCAGGGTAGCGCCCATCGCAACATGCCCATCGTAAGGCTGGTTGTCGCCGATCAGCGTGCCGTCCTCGCCAAGCGCCGCGATGAGTTTGTGCGCCAATGTAGGGTTATCGCGCCACAAAACGCCGGCGGGCCATGGTCGCTGAAACCCGTTCATTTGCGGCGTAAAGCTGTGCACTGAGACGATAAATGGCGCCGTGCGTTGCAGGTAGCGCCGAACCGCCCGGTGATAGGGTTCATGAAATCGCGCAGCGCGTTCGGCGTAGTCCACTGCCGTCAAACCTTCATTGCCGGGAATGCGAACGCCATCGCTGATCGCCGGCGCGAGCGCCGGATCGCGCGCGTCGCGATTGGCATCGGCCAACAATCGCGAATAACCGTGGGCGAAGAGCGGCGCCTGCAGGTGGCGCGCCAAACGCCGCGCGACGCCGAGTGCGCCGATGTCGTAGGCGATGTGTTCCCGCAAGTTGGCGCGATCTACACCCAGCCGCAACAAGGACGGCGGAATGCGATTGCTGGCGTGATCGCACAGGATCAGCCAGCGGCGATTGGAGCCGGGGGTGAAGATATACGGCACAGTAAGCGAGAGACAGGACTCGGAGAACTGCGCAGAAGGTTAGCGCAGCTACGAAAGCGCCGTCATGATCGAACCGGCGCGAGATTGGGAAAGAGTATCAAGCGGGCGGTGGCAATTTTGAGCCGGACGCCACCGAAGCGGCGTCCGTTTGCGCTCACATCTGCCCGAACTTGCCGGCGTTGAAGTCGTCGATGGCCTGCACGATTTCGGCCTGCGTGTTCATCACAAACGGCCCATAGCCGACAATGGACTCTTCGATCGGCGCGCCGCTCAACACCAGCAGCTTGGCATCGTTATTGGCCTCGATACTGAAGGTTTCGCCGTTCTTCGAGAACTGCGCGAACTGGCCTTCGCGAAGCACTTCGCTGTCGTTGATCTGCACCGTCCCCGAGAGCGCGACCAGCGCCAGCGTGTGTCCTTGAGGCAAGCGAAAATCGCTACGCTTGCCGGCGTTGAGCCGCACATCCCAAACATCGATTGGCGTGAAAGTGCGCGCCGGGCCTTTGTGTCCCTCGAACTCGCCAGCAATCACGCGCACGCGGCCCGCATCGCTCACCGCCACATCCGGAATCGCGGCGTTCAGCAGCGTTTGATAGCCGGGCTGCGTCATTTTGTGCTTCGCCGGCAGATTCACCCACAGCTGTACCATCTCCAGCATGCCGCCGTTTCTGGTAAAGGCTTCGGAGTGGAATTCCTCGTGCAAGATGCCGGAACCCGCCGTCATCCACTGCACATCCCCAGGGCCGATGTGGCCGCCCGCGCCGGTGGAATCGCGATGGTCGACCTCGCCCTGATAAACGATAGTCACCGTCTCGAAACCACGATGCGGATGCACACCGACACCGCGCTTGCGCGCCGCCGGTGCAAATTCCGCCGGCGCGGCGTGGTCGAGCAGCAGGAATGGGCTGACGTGCTGGCCGTGCGTGTTGTACGAAATCAGCGAACGCACCGGGAAACCATCGCCCACCCAATGCGGGCGCGGTGAGCTGTAGATGCCGACGACTTTTTTCATGTTCGAACTCCATTGCGCTGGCGCCAAAGGCGCCGTTTGGCGATGGCCACAATCTATCGGCAGGTCAATGACGCGAGTAGTCGGCAAAAAGTACACTCATCGTTCTACTGGTGGGACGATCAATGCTCGATCTGAATGACCTTTATTACTTTGCGATGGCCGTCGACCACGGCGGCTTCGCCCCCGCGTCGCGAGCGCTCGGCGTTCCGAAGTCCAAGCTCAGCCGGCGTGTGGCGCTGCTCGAAGAGCAACTCGGACTGCGCTTGATCCAGCGCTCGACGCGGCAGTTTTCCACTACCGACGCGGGCCAGCGCTTCTACACGCACTGCAAAGCGATGCTGGTGGAAGCCGAGGCCGCGCAAGAATCGATCGATGCGATGCGCGCCGAGCCGCGCGGCCTGGTGCGCTTGAGCTGTCCGATTGCGCTGTTGCATGCCGAAGTGGGGCCGATGTTGGCCGAGTTTCTGGCCCAGTGCCCGCGCGTGGCGGTGCAGCTGCAGGCCACCAATCGCGCCGTAGATGTGATCGGCGAAGGCTTCGATCTGGCGCTGCGCGTTCGTAAGCCGCCGCTCAAAGACAGCGATCTGGTGCTCAAGGTGCTCTCGCATCGCGAACAGTGCCTGGTCGCCAGCCCAGCGTTACTACAAAATCACCCGATCGCCGTGCCGGCCGACCTCGGACAGATACCCACGCTCGACAATGGCCCGGTGCGCCACGACTATCGATTCGAGCTGACGGATGCGAGCGGCGCCAGCGCATCGGTGCGCTTTCAGCCGCGACTGATCACTGACGATATGCGCACATTGCGCGATGCGGCGATTGCCGGCGTCGGGCTGGTGCAACTCCCGCGCATGCTCGCCAGCGAGGCGCTTGCGCGCGGCGAATTGACGGCGGTGTTGCCCGACTGGACGCTGCCGACGCACATCGTGCACGCGGTGCTGCCGAGTACGCGACATCTGCTGCCGGCGGTAAGAGCGCTGCTCGACTTTCTCGCCGAGCGGTTTCGCGGTGCCGAACAACGCTGATCGCCGGACGCGAGCAAACTCGCTCGGCCTAGATTTCGCGCTCCAATCCCGGCGCAGCGCCCCAGGCGTCGCAGCCGTAAGTGCTGCGCAGTTTCTCTGCAAGCACCTGCCGCGCCGGGTCTTCGCCGTGCACCAGATACACCGGCGGTCGCGATTTGAAATGCCCGTACCACTTCATCAAACCGGCTTGATCGGCGTGCGCGGACAAGCCGCCGACGGTGTGGATTTCGGCATTGACCTTGATCACTTCGTTGAAGATGCGCACCGTCCTGCGCCCATCGACGAGCTGCCGTCCCAGCGTGTTGTGCGCCTGATAGCCGACAATCATGACATGCGCGCCCTTGCGCCAGAGATTGTGCTTCAAGTGATGGCGAACGCGACCGCCATTGGCCATGCCGCTGCCGGCGATGATGATTGCGCCGTGCGTTTGTTTGTTGATCGCGCGCGAGGCGTCCAGCGACTCGACGAAATGCAGATTCGGCAGGTGGAAAGGATCGCGGTCCCCGATCATTTCGCGCGCATGCTCATCGAATAAATAGCGGTGGCGCTTGTAGACGCCCGTCACTTTCGCGGCCATCGGGCTGTCGAGGTAAATCCGCCAGCGCTTGAGATTCCACTCCTCAAACATCTGCGTGAACCAATAGAGCAGCTCCTGGCTCCGGCCCACCGCAAACGCCGGAATAATCACATTACCCCCGGTTCGCTCCGCTGCGTCGAGCACTTCGCCGATCTCGCGCACCGTGTCGCCGCGGTTGCGGTGCAGGCGATCGCCGTAAGTGGATTCCATCAGCACCATGTCTGCGTGCTCGATGGGTGTGGGATCGGCAATGATCGGCGTGTGATCCGGACCGATGTCGCCGCTGAACACCAGCGTGCGTTCGCTCTCGCCCTCGCGAATGAAGACCTCGACGATCGCCGCGCCGAGAATGTGGCCGGCGTCCGAAAGCCGCGCCTCGATGCCGGGGAATACCTCGAAACGCTGCCGGTAATCGAGCGGCACCAGTTGCGCCAGCACTGCCGACACATCGCTCAGATCGTATAGCGGTTCGAGTGGATCGAGGCCCCGTCGCGCACGCCGCTCATTTTCGTACTCGACATCCGCCGCTGCCAATCGGGCGGCATCCTCCAGCATGATCTGGCACAAATCCGCCGTCGCCCGATGCGTGTAGATGCGTCCGGTGAATCCGCGCTTGACCAGCAGCGGCAAGCGCCCGCAGTGGTCGATATGGGCGTGGCTCAAGATCAGGGCATCAAGGTCGTCCGGCGCAAAGCCAAAGCGCTCGCGATTGCGCTCGTCCTCTTCGCGCCCGCCCTGGATCATGCCGCAGTCGAGCAACACCTTCTTGCCCGCAGCGCGCAGCAGATGACTCGAACCGGTAACTTCACCGGCGGCGCCGAAGAACTGGATCGTGGCCATTTGCGTAAGCTCCAACTGCGGTTCGTCGAGACTGCCGACGATACCTATTTCCTTGCTGCCTCCGCTCGTTATTGACAGGCCAGGCGAACGATTCGCCCCGCGGCCAATTCCATCCGCCCGCGATGCGTGTTGTCGGACGCTCCTCGGTCCATTCGCCAGCGCGCCGCCGACAAAAACCGCGGCGGCGCGCCGAGATAAGCGCGCGAGGCGCTCATTCGAAGCCGTTGGCGAACAACTCCTCGAACTCGAACGCGCCAAGGTCGACGCGACCGCCCTGCAGACGCGTATTGCCATCGAAATCCAGGGTAGGCAGGCCGCCCGCTGCCGAGTTGTTGCCGACGTTGCGCGCCGGCGAATTGGCCGGCAGGCGCAGATTGACGCTCGATGCCAGCAGCGGATTGGCGGTGCTGTTGCCGGTGTCGGCAATGCCTGCCGGCGGTGGGTTGCTGCGGCCGATGATGTTGCTGCCGACCACGCCGATGGCACTGGAGGCGTACAGCAGATCGGTGTCGTTGGCGTTGTTGCCGTTGCCGTAGAACACGTTGTTGGTGATCCAGAAAAAGCCGCTGCCGGCGAGGTTGGTGATCTGCATGCCGGCTGGGCCCTGCTGCGCTGCGGGCCGCGGATTGAACGCCACGGTGTTGTTAGTCACGTAAAAGATGGAGCTTGAGTTGGCGGCGAGAAAAATCGCACCACCTTGCGAGCCATTGTCGGCGAACACCGAATTCACCAGTTCCAATCGCAAACCGCGTCCGAGCACCCGAAGCGCGCTGCCTGAGCCTACCGTGCTGCTGCAAAGGCGAAAAGCCAGATGCGACAGGCGCACGGTAATCGTCGCGCCCACGTCGCCCTCGATGTCGAGGCAGCCGGCCTGTCCGGAATTTGTGGTCGTTCCCTGGCGCAAACCGAGGCGCGAAACTTCGATATCGCCGGTGGCGGACGCGAAGAAGACCATATCCATCAGGCGCCCGCTGTTGCCCACTCGCAGCAGTGTCAGCTCCGGATTGAGCGTCGTCGGAACGCCGCCGCATCCGCCACCATAGCCGCCGACGATCTTCAGGCCCGTGTTGTCGGTGATGACGATGGCTGCCGCCGTGGCCGATGGCGCCGTGAAATCGTAGACGCCCTGCACGATCCGAATTTCGCTGGGACCCGGGGAGGACTGTGCTGAGGCGATCGCGCTCAATATTTCGGCGGAGGAGTCGGCGCAGTAGGTCTCAGCAAATACCGGGGAGGAAAAGATCAGCAAAGCGGCGATGAGGTGGCGCATAACACGGGTTCCTTGATGGCTCGAACGTCGACTTCGGATCGCACTGCCGCCTGCGGTGGGCGTCGGTTGCATCCGTCTGATGCAAGGGAACGCGCTTTCTCAATAATCCGGACATGAAATTCGAGGTCGCTGCGCTGGGCTCCCGGACGACGGTTTCTCCGCGTTGCCATCGCCGGTGCCGCAGACGCAAAGCGATCAGGTTACTCAAACCCGTTCCGGAACAACGGCTGATCACTGACGACGAACTGGTAGGTCAGTGAATAGCTATTGGCGTTCTCGCGCGAAACGTTGCAAACGAACGACGCTTGCACGCTGCCACCGCCGGGTGCCGGATTGTCGATGGCCACATCAACTGGCAGCGCCCATCCACCGTTGCTAATGGTCTGCAGCCCGCGAAAGGTCACCACGCCGCTGCCGCCGGTAGCCTGGCAGTCCAATGTTGTCTGCGCTGTCCCTGTTCCGGCTTGCGTGAGGAACAAAAGCTGCGTGGTCCGAATGGGGCCGCTAGTGGCCGGCAATGTGGTGGTGCTGCCCGCGAGAGGATCGAGCGCCGTGATGGTAGGGCCGGTGTTGGCCGGTGGTTGCGCCTCAACCGCGCCGCGATCGACGAGGACGTTAACGACGCGGGGCAGTCCACGCACGTCCGTGGTTGCAAGCCCACCGGTCGGCGAATTGGTGCCGCTATCGCGAAGCGGCGAGCCAACATTGGGTACACGGAATGGGCCAGAGCCGCTCCACTGTGCCGCACCAACGGTCGTGCCCACATTGCTGAACGGAACACCGCTGCAGCCCAGGGCAGGTATATGGTTGTTGACCAGCGTCACGGTTGCAGCGCTAAGAATGCAAAGTTGCATCGTGCCCGAAGAATTGGTGGAACTGTTTTCTGCGATCACGTTGTTGCTCAACGTGGCAACGCCGAGCACTTGCATTCCGCCGCCAAACGCGGATGAGCCGACATTTCCGAAGATCGAGTTGTTGCTGATCAAAGCGACTGCGGTTTGGTCGGTGATAACCGATACGGTATTCCCCCCGAGGGCCGCGGAGACGTTATTGTTATAGACGACGCTATTGCGAAACCGAACGTTCCCAGCCGTGGAAACGAGAGAGACAACACGCGGGCCAGCGTTGCCAGCAGGAAAATCCGCCGAACTGCTGCGCGTGACCACAACGTTTTCAACCGAAATGGAATCGCCTTGAACGCCATCCGTGAGTTGAACGGTCAGGCCTGCGACCACGAAGCTGCTGATCGCGCGGCCGCGATCCAGCGTCAGGTTGCTGACCGAAAGCTGCATACTGTCTCGACCGGGGAGTGGCGATGTCGAAAAGATTCCCAACACTGGCCTCAGATTCTGACCATCCAGTACGGTCAGCGTTGGATCCAGCGTTTGTTGGCTGCAATCGCTGTTCCACCCGCCGCTGATCGAAAGACCCCCAACACCCCCTCCCCCAAACGGCGAGTAGTTCAGGTTCCAGGTAGCACCGCCAACACTCCACAGCGTCCGCATGGTCCCGACACGGATGCGGATTACGTCCGATGCACCGTTGCCCTCTGCTTCTTCCAGTGCCTGGTACAGGTCATCGCCGCTGCCGACGCAAAAATTGGTCGCGTATGCGCCGCCGGGGAGTGCCACCGACAGCACTGAGGCGCACATCGCCATCCTTAGTGCATTCAATGCCACGCTCCGTCGCGGATGTTTGGCACTGGCATCGCCAGCGGTCGATACTGCGTTCGGATTGAGAACGTTGATCATTGGCGGGCCTCGAGTAAAAAAGCACATGGCCCGTTCGTTCTTTGGGCCTCACAGTTGGATACGGAACGCCTGGGCCGATCCCGCCAATTTTTTGAACAGGTTGCGATGGTTGCGCGGCCCATTGCAGGGAACGAGATTTTCTGAGAAGCCGGACACGCACCAACGACTCCAAAACACCGGGTGCAACTCCGCGTTGCCAGGGTGCCGTCGATGTTCGGGACGCTGGATAGCTCGGCAAGCTCACTGGCATTTGGTCGTTGGCAAACACGAAGAGCCAAAGGCCCGATGCAACTCAGCGTTCCCGGAGCCGCTATTCTTTGAACGCCAACCGGGAGCAACGGATGTCGGCTGCGACGCACGAGTTTCTGACGCTATTGGAAGCCTTCAAGCGCGGTGATTCGCAGGCCTCGGCGCGGCTGATTTCCTTGGTGTACGACGACTTACGTCGTCTCGCGCATGCCAATAGCGGCGGCGGCGCGGCGGGGCGAACGATGAACACCACGGCGCTGGTGCACGAGTGCTATTTGAAAATCGTCGATCCGGCGGCGATCAGCGTCGAATCCAAGCACCACTTCTTCAACCTGGCCAGCCGCGCGATGCGCCAGGTGCTATGCGACTACGCCCGCGAACGCATCGCCGAAAAACGCGGCGGCGGCGCGCCGCACGACACCTTGTCCAAGGTCGATGTCGAACTGAGCGCCGAGGCCACCAGCCTGATCGAGCTCGACGAGTTGTTGAATCGCCTCGCTGAGGTGAATCCCAGCGCTGCGCGGGTCTTCGAGTGCCGCTACTTCGCGGGCTTGAGCGAGCAGGAAACGGCCGACGCCCTGGGTTTGAGCCTGCGCACCGCGCAGCGCGAGTGGAACGAAGCGCGGCAGTGGCTGGCGAAGCAGATGAGTTAGCGCCAGTATTGTTGGCTTAGTTACGTCCTCGCACTCGGCACGCGCTTGCCTCTCCCGCCCGGGCGGGAGAGGTCGGCGCGAAGCGCCGGGTGAGGGTGGGACGGTCGCTACGGAGCGCTCTGTAGCAGCGGCCCACCCTCACCCCAACCCTCTCCCGCCCAGGCGGGAGAGGGAGTCGGTCGGACTCTGTAGCAACATGGCAAACGAGCGAATGGCATTCGGACTTTCCCGCCCAGGCCGGAGAACGAGTTGACCACGTGTTTTCCCGAATATCCGCAAAGCAAATCGACATCGGCCTTGCCCATGAACAAAACACAGACCGAATTGATACTGGATCGCTTCCGAACAGGCGCGGCGCTGCGCGGGCGCTTGTTCGGCAATCTGCTCGACGATGCTGGCGCCGGGCCTAAGCTCGAGACGGGCGCGATCATCGGCCCGTGGACCGTACTGGAGTTGCTCGGCTCTGGCGGCATGGCGAACGTGTACCTCGCCAAACGTACCGACGAGACCTTCGAGCAGTTGGTGGCGCTCAAAGTCGTTCGGCGCAACACCGGTCTCGTTGATCGCTTGCGCCACGAGCGCGATCTGATTGCCACCTTGCGCCACCCGCATATCGTCAGCCTGATCGACGGCGGCGAGACGAGTGAGGGCGATCTGTGGCTGGCCATGGCGCTGGTCGAGGGCGTGCCGATCGACGCCTTCGCAGAACAGCAAAAGCTGGACTGGCGCGCCCGCATCGAGTTGTTCGACGCCGTCTGCGGCGCCGTCGAGTACGCGCACGGCCGCGCGCTGATCCATCGCGACATCAAGCCGGCCAATATTCTGGTCGATGGCGACGGCCATCCGCGCCTGCTCGATTTCGGTATCGCGTTCGATCAGTCGACGGGCGATGGTGGCGATCGGGCGATGACGCCGGGTTACGCCGCGCCGGAGCAGATCGCGGGCGAGCCGTTGACCACGTCGACCGATATCTACCAACTGGGCCTGGTTCTTAAGCGGATGATGAAGGCCGGTTCGTCGCCGTCGATGCCGCGCAGCGTGAGCTTCGATCTTGCGGCACTGATCGAGCGCGCGACCTCAGTCGAACCGGCACGGCGGCACGCCACTGTGGCCGCGCTGCGCGAAGATCTCGCGGCGCTGCTGGCACGGCGCCCGCTCGCCCAGCACGCGACCTCCTGGCGCATCGGCGCCGCGCGCTTTGTCGAGCGCCATCGTCTGCCGCTGATCGTGACTGCTGTGGCAACGTTGGCGCTGACGATCGGCCTGATCGCGTCGGCCGTGCAACTGCGCAACGAGCGCGATCGAGCGCTGGCCAACGAGAAACGCGCAGAGGCCATCGCCAAATTTCTGGTCGATACGCTCGCGCAGGCCAATCCGTGGAGCGCGGCGGGCGGCGGCGGCACGGTACTGGAGGCGATGGATCGCGCTGCCGAACGACTCGATGACGAGCTCGACGAATCGATCGAAGTGCGCCGCGAATTGCGCGAGGCGATCGCCAATGTGTACACGATGATCGATGAGCCCCAGCGTTGTCTGGCGCTGCTGTCCTCGCCGCTGGCCGAGCAGGATGGACAGGCTGCGGCTGCTCTGCAGCAGGCGAGGCTGGCGATCATGCGGTCGGAGTGCCATCTGGCCCTGGACGAGCGCGAGCCATCCTGGACATGGCTCGACAACGCCGATCGCGCATTGGCCGGCAATGCCACACCAGAGGCCGACCGGCTGCGCGCCTGGATACTTGCGGATAAGGGCCAGTTGTTGTCGCTCAATGGCAAGCTCGAAGAGGCGAATGCGCAATTCGAGCGCGCGCTCACACTGTCAAAGCGCAGCGGGACTCGCGAGCAGGAGTATCGAAGCTACCGCATGCTCGGCGTCAACCTGCAGGCATCCAACGAGTTCGAGCGCTCCGCCGACCTGCTCCGGCGCGCGGTGGCAATCAGTACCGAAACACTCGGGCCCACCCACCGCAGTACTTTGACGACGATTGGCCAATTGGCCACATCGCTGGACCGCATCGGCCGGACCGAGGAAGCCGAGCGTCTTTTGCAGCAGGCCCTCGCATCACTGGCGACCGTGAAGTTGCGCGATGGCGACGCGCAGATCGTAACGGCCCAGCTTCAGTTCAATCTGGCGACCTTGTACTTCCAACGCCTGCGGCTCGACGAGTGCATCGTCCACGCGCGCGCTGCCTACGACACCACCGTTCGCGGAACGCCCGAGAGCAGCTCGCAAGCCTTCAATCCGTCCTGGCGCGTGGCGACCTGTGCCTATCTCGCCGGTGATTTCGAACTGGCGGATGAGTTTGCGATGCACGCCTTACGCTATGCGCATAACGGCGTACCGGTGGGCGTGATCAACGCCGAACGCATGCTCGCCGCGGTCGCGGCGCGTGCCGGCGATGCGGCGAAGGCGAACGAGCACCTTCAACGTGCCGAAACCGCGTTCGCCAGCACGGAAGTCACCAGCCCGACCATCCTCACCGCGCTGCAACTGACGCGCGCGCTGTGCGCGTTGGCGAGCAACGATCGGTCCGCCGCAGCGCGGCATTTGAACGAGGCCGACCAACGCCTCGCCGCAGCCACCAATACGCCCGCGTGGCTCACACAGGAGCGCGAACAGGTGGCGGCGCTGGTGGGTGGTTGATGCGCCGTCGGTGGTCACGCATCCCACGGATTGACCAGGGCAATGCCGCATTCGTCGAAATCCCGAACATTGCGCGTCGCCAAACTCGCGCCTCTCGATCGCGCCATTGCCGCGATCATGGCGTCGAATTGGCTCATCGGCCGGCCAATCGTTCGGCGACTTGCGGCAATAGCCGCAAACGCATCCGCCGCATCGTTGTCGAACGTCAGCGTCTGCCCAGAAAAGTCGACATCGAAAATCGACAGCGCAGCAGCCCAAAGACCTCGCCGACGTTCGCCTTCCGGAAGCAGGCGCAGACCAGAGAGAATTTCTGCTCGCGTCACTGAAGTGGTGAACAGCGACGATCTCGCCTTCGAACCCATCCATGCCAGGACGACAGGCTCCGGCTGCGGCCGCAGTATCTCGGATAGTACGTTGGTGTCGAGGATGATCATCGATCGAGGACGATCGGTTCTCGGATGGCTTCCCGAGGCGCGATGTCCAGTTCGACACCTCCCAACGGCTGAATCCTGGCACGTATCGAGTCGACGATGGACACCGGGCGCGAGGGTTCCGCCGACAGCGCCGATCGAAGAATGTCGCGCGCTTCATCCTCCATCGAGCGGTCGTTCTGCGCTGCCCGCACACGTAAACGTTTTTTGAGGGCGTCATCGATATTTCGAATGGTCATGCTGGCCATCGCGATCTCCGTGTGTCATTGATGCGATGTTGAGCATTGATTGCAAGATCAGCAACCATGGCTTCTTCGAGCGCAGCGGATGCGCGCGGTTCGCAGCCACCAATACGTCCGCGTGCCTCACGCAGGAGCGTGAGCAGGATCCCGCCAAGTTTATTTCGGCGCGCAGTGTTTCAGGCATCCAGATGGCGATCCGCGGGCGTTCGATCGCGGCCAGACCATCGGCACATGAGGTGTCTGCGCGTACCGATGAGACTGGCCGCAGTGTTTCCGAGAGACAGGCTGCGATGAGTTTTGCCTTGAGTACTCGCGCGCTGACGCGACGCTTTGCGTCTGGCGGGGGTGTGGAAGCTTTGAACCTCGAGGTGCCGACTGGGAGTTTGTATGGCTTCGTCGGTCCCAATGGCGCCGGAAAGACCACGACTATTCGGCTGCTGTTGGGATTGCTGCGTCCGCAATCCGGCGAGATCTTCATCGGCGGCCGGCCCGCATCGCGGGCAGCCCGAGCCAGCCTGGGTGCGTTGATCGAGTCGCCTTCGGTATATGGGCATCTGAGCGGTCACGACAATCTTGAAGTCACGCGCCGACTGCTCGACAAACCACGAGCGGCGATCGACGCTGTGCTGGAGCGTGTGGGCCTGCGGCGCGCTGCCCGTCAACTCGCCCGCGAATACTCCCTGGGCATGCGCCAACGTTTAGGACTGGCGCTGACCTTACTGGCCGAGCCCTCGGTGTTGATCCTCGACGAGCCCGCCAACGGCCTGGATCCTCAGGGCATCGCCGATTTACGCGTGTTGCTCCGCCGATTCATCGCCGACGACGGTCTGACTGTGCTTGTGTCTTCGCACTTGCTCAGCGAAGTCGAGCAAACGGCGACGCACATCGGCGTGCTGTATGGCGGCGAGCTCAAATTCCAGGGCTCGATGGATGAGTTGCAGTTGCGCTCCCGTCCGAGCGTGATCCTCACCTGCGATCGCCCTGGCGAGGCCGTACGGTTGCTCGGCAGCCGGGGAATCGACGCAGTGGTCGAGAATGCGCGCGTACGCATCCGCGCCGCACACCCGCCGCACGAGATCAACCGTCTCCTCGTCGAGGCAGGCTTTGCCGTGAGCGCGCTGGCCACCGAACGCCCATCGCTGGAATCGATGTTCTTCGATCTGACCCATGCCGCCAAAGGAGCATCGCCATGACCACCTACGGCCGTGCGCTGTCTGCGGAACTGTTGAAGTTGAAGAACACATTGGCGCTGCGGCTGACGCTGATCGCGCCGCTGGTCGTCGTTGCCCTGGTTACCTTGCAATGGCTGCTGCAACGTCGGTCGCCGGTGCCCGCCGATGCGACACCCGAGGGTGTGTGGGCCGATTACGTGGGCGCCATCGTTGGCGTCTTCACGTTCTTGATGTTGCCGTTGTACATCACGCTGCAATCGGCGCTGCTGGCGCAATTGGAGCATCAAGAGCGGCAATGGAAGCACTTGCTCGCATTGCCGCTGCCGCGATCGAGCTTCTACCTGGCGAAACTCGCCGCGCTGGCGCTGTTGGTGCTGCTGAGCATGCTGCTACTGGCGCTGGTGCTGATCCCGTTGGGCGGCCAGTTGCTGCACTTGCGTGCGTCCATTCCGATCGCCGGCTGGCCTGACGTCACCGCACTGGTGCAACGCTTGAGTCAGGTTTACGTCTGCGCCGCCCTGCTGATCGCGCTGCACACCTTCATTGCGCTGCGTTGGAAGAGCTTTACGGTTGCCGTGTCCATTGGCATGAGCGCGACGGTCATGGGCTTCATCATCGGCCAGTCGTCGGAGTTCGGCCCCTGGTTTCCATGGACCATGCCGATGCAGCCGCTGACAAAGCACCCAGCGCCTGAGATCGTCATGTTGGTGAGCACGCTCGCCGCACTTGCCGTGACGGCTACCGCGCTCATCGAGTTCGGACGGCGTGAGTTTTACGATTGACGCAAGCCACCGAGCAAGGGCGACTCGCGAACCGTCCGCAGGCCCGCGATCGCGATGCAACGCCCCTTCATTGACGCAGACGGCGTTTGCGGATGGGTGCGCTCAGCTCCCGTTGGTCTGACGCTGCCCGGAACGCTGCTGCGGGCGGCCTTGACCTCGCGCGGCGGGACGCGCGGCGGGCTGCCCTTGGCGGGCCGATTGCCCCTGGCGGGCCGCCGGCTGGCCTTGACGCGCCGCCGGACGGGCCGGACGAGTGTGCCGCGGTTGGCGCACTTTTTCGGCTTCAGGCGCGACGCGCTCTGGCAGCTTGTAATCGCCCAAGCTCTCGCGTTGCAGCGGCTGCTTGAGCAGGCGTTCGATGCCGCGCAGATGCGGTTGATCTTCGCGACCGACGAGCGAAATCGCCAGACCCGATGCGCCGGCACGGCCGGTGCGACCGATGCGATGCACGTAGTCTTCAGGAACGTTCGGCAGATCGAAATTGATCACCACCGGCAGCTCCTTGATATCGATGCCGCGCGAAGCGATATCGGTGGCGACGAGGATCTGAATCTCGCCGGCTTTGAAACCACCGAGCGCCTTGGTGCGCGCGTTCTGGCTCTTGTTGCCGTGCAGCGCCGCTGAGCGCAATCCATAGGAGTCCAGGAAGCGCACTACTTTGTCGGCGCCATGTTTGGTGCGCGAAAACACCAGCGTCTGGCGCGGCTCGGCGTGCAGCAGATGCAAAAGCGCATCGCGCTTGCGCGCGTCCTCAACCATGTGCACACGATGCTCGACCGTGACTGCGGTGCTATTGCGTGGGCTGACGTCGACCTGCGCCGGCTGATGCAGCAACGACGCTGCCAGATCGCGCAGTTCGGGCGCAAAGGTGGCCGAAAACATCAGCGTCTGGCGCTGCTTGGGCAGCTTGGTGAGGATACGCTTGATCGATGGCAGGAAGCCCATGTCGAGCATGCGATCGGCCTCATCGAGCACCAGATGGCGAACGCCGCTGAGCGACACCGCGTGTTGTTGCATCAGATCGAGCAGCCGGCCAGGCGTGGCAATCAGCACATCGAGACCGCGCGCCGCGGCGGCGATTTGCGGCCGTTCGCTGACGCCGCCGTAGATCGCGGCGCTGGACAGGCCCAGTTCGTTGCCATAACGCTGAAAGCTGGCAAGCACTTGCGCCGCCAACTCGCGCGTCGGCACCAGCACCAGTGCCCGCACCGATTTGCTGGCGGCCTTTTCGCCGCTGGCTTTGAGCAGTTGCAGAATCGGCAGCGCGAAGCCGGCAGTCTTGCCAGTGCCGGTTTGCGCGCTGGCCATCAAGTCGCGACCCGCGAGTACTTCGGGAATGGCCTTAGCCTGGATCGGCGTCGGTGTGGTGTAGCCCGCGGCAGTCAGCGCGCGCAGCAATTCGGGGCGAAGCCCGAGTGTGTCGAAATTCATGGTGGTAGCTCCATCGGGAGTGTTGCGATCCCGATGCGTGCCAAGGCTGCGCGGATCGCTGGATTTTGAGAAAAACTGAGGCGAACGTCATCGGCACCACAGAGCGACGCGGACCGTACAGCACTTGCGCCGACAAAGCGACCGATCCACGGCTTACATCACGGGTGGCGTTCAGATTTAGCCCAATTCGGCGCTATCGGTTCACGGTGCTTTTGGAACGCAGCGCTTTTGGTACCGCGGACTCTTGGTCCGCGTCCAACAGCACTCAAGACCCGGCAGGCGGACCGAAAGTCCGCGTTCCCAGGGCCAGGCAACCCATGCCGATCGCCGAGATGCGGCTCAGTTGTCGCGAGGCGCCTACTGCATCGTTGCGCCCTGCAACACCCAGGCTTCGCCGTCCCGCATTGCAGTCCAGCGCAGCGTCGGTTCGTTGTCGTAGCGCTGCCAACTGCCGAGTTGCAGGCGGCCGTTGCTGCCTCGGATTGCCAGTGCGTACTTAAGCTCGCCGTCGAACACGCGGGCGTAGACGCGCAACGCGGTGCCTTGTTTGTCGTCGAGTTGCAATACGCTCACCGCCACGCTGTCGAGGGCGCCGCGCAGCGCGGCGCTCGGCAGTGTAAAGCTGCCGCTCGGCGCGTTGACGGTGGCGGTTTCGAAGCCGTTACGGAATAGCGATCTCAACTGATCGATGTCGGTGGCGCTATTGTTGCTCGGCGTTGGGTCGTCGATGGTGTTATCGATCGGCAGCTGCACGCTCGCCGTGTTGCTGATCTCGTTGGGATTGCCGATGACGGTGCCGGCGAGGGTGTAGTTCAGCAGGCCTGGCAACGGCAACGCTGCGATGGCTTGATCGATGTTGCCCGTACCCGCGTTTTGCGGACAAGTGGCGCCACCCGCTGCATCGCAGGTCCACTGCACGCCGCTCAGGCTCGACGGTACGATGTCGATGAGGCGCAGGTTTCTGGCGACATCGGGCCCCGAGTTGCGCAGCTGGATGGTGTACACCTGCAGCTCGCCGGGCTCGTAGAACGCGTCGCCATCGCTCTTGGTGACCAGCACATTGCTGAGCGCGAACACGACCGTGGTGGCGTTGCCGGCGCCGCTGCTCGACGCCCCGTTGTAGTTTGCGTTGCCGGCGTAGGTCGCGGTGATGCTGCGGCTGCCGAGGCTCGCAAACGTCAGACTGCACGATGCTTGCGGCAGCGTGATCGTGCAGCTGTTGCTGCCTTCGCTCACCGTCACCGTGCCGGTGGGCGCGCCACCACCGGGGCTGGTTACGCCCAGCGCGATCGTGTACGTCGCTGGATTGTTGATGCGCACACGCGCAGGTCCCGTCACGCTGAGCGTGGTGCTGGCGGCATTAACTTGATGCGCCTCGGTATCAGTGCTCGCCGCGAACGCGGTACTCGACGGTGTGTAGGTGGCGGTGAGCGTCTTCGCGCCGGCGGTAGTGCTGGTCAGTTGGCAATTGGCGCTGCTGTTTGGCGGGGTGCCGGCGACGAGATTCACTGGCCCGCAGCTTGCGCTGCCATCGCTGACTGCGATCGTGCCGCCGGGGGAGGTGGCTTGGCCGCTGACCGTGACGTTCACCGTGTACGGCTGACCGACCAGACTTGGATCGGGCAGGTCGCTCGTGATCGTCGTGGTTGTCGGCTGCTGGTCGTCGTCGGTGAGCGTGGCAGTCGCGGTCAAACTACCAGGCGTGGTGTTGACGATGCTCGTAACGCTAAGCGCGAAGCTCTGGTCGCCCTCGAAGTTGGTGTCGCCGTTGATCGTCACCGCGATCGGCACGCTTTGCGTGCCGGCCGGGATGGTAACGCCCGCTGCGCTGAGGGCGACGAAGTCTGCGTTTGGTCCGGTCGAGACGGCGGAGCCGTCTTGCGTGGCGCGCGTGAACGTCACGGCGCGACCGGAGATCGCGCTTAACGTGGCTGTGAAGGTCAGCGTGTTGCTGGCGTTGCCCTCCGGCTGTGTTACGTTCGCGACGCTCAAGGTCGGCGTTGCGTCATCGTCCTGGATGGTGCCGGTGGCTGTCGCGGTGCCTGTGGGCAACGTCACATTGCCGGTGGCCGTCAGGCCGGACAGCGTGAGCGTGAACTGCTCATCGTCCTCATCGAGCGCATCGCCAGCGATGGTCACGTTCACCGTTTGCGCGGCATTGCTGTTGGGTTCGAACGTGACTGTGCCGCTGATCGCGGTGAAGTCGGCCGGCGAAGCGGCGGAACCCGGCGTCGAGTTCACCGCCAGCGTCACGCCCGATTGCACCGGGCTCGATAGCGTCACCGTAAACGGCATCGGCGTCGTGCCTTCCGACTGGCTTACGCTGGTGGGCGCGAACTGCACCGTCGCGCTGTCGTTGTCGGTGATCGTGCCGGTGGCGCTGGCCGTGCCGAGCTGCGCGCTGTTGGTCGGATTGCTCAACGTGGCAGTGAAACTCTCGCTGACCTCCACCCGGTTGTCGCCCACGATGGGCACGTTCACGGTCTGGCTCATCGCACCGTTCGCGGTGAAGCTCACGGTGGTACTGATCGTGTTGTAGTCCTCGACGGCCACCGCGCCGCCGTCGCTGGTCGCCACCGTCACATCGAAGGCAGTGCCATTGGTGGTGCGCGAGACCGTGAACTGCAGGTTCGATGTGCCGCTGTCGCCTTCGGTGATGCTTTGGCCCGCAATCGACACCACCGGCACCGGAATGATCGTGCTGCTGTCGATCGCGCTGTTGTTGCCGGGCGTCGGGTCATTCGCCGCCGACAATACGCTCGCGGTATTGCTCAAAGTGCCGGTCGCCGAGGCACTGATCGCACACGTCGCCGCGAAGGCGACGCTGCTGCCCGCCCGCAGGTTCACCGCCTCATTGATGTTACCGCTACCCGAGCCCGGGCACGTGCCGCCGCTAGTCCCGCTGCAGGTCCAGTTGACGCTGGCACACGCCGCCGGGAAGGTATCGGTCACCGTGGCGCTGGCGTTGCTCGGCCCAGCGTTGCTCGCAGTGATCGCATAGATTGTGTTCGAACCGGCATTCACCGTCGTCACGCCATCGGTCTTGGTGATCGATAGATCCGCCTGCGGGATCAGCGTGTTGGTATCGGTAGCGCTGTTGTTGCTCGGCGTCGGGTCGCTGATGCCTGACGACACCGTCGCGGTGTTCACCAGGTTACCAGTGGCCGCTGCGGAGATGCTGCAGGTCGCGGTGTAAGTCGCCGAGCCGCCGACGGGCAGGTTCACGCTGTCATTGATGTTGCCACTGCCGTTCGCAGTGCAGGCGCCGCCACCGGCGCCGACGCAGGTCCACGTTGCGCCAGAGCAGACCGCCGGGAAGGTGTCGGCGACCGTAGCACCCGTCACGGGATCGGGGCCGGCGTTGCTGGCCACAATCATGTAGGTCACGGACGTGCCCGGGATTTCGGTGCTGGTCCCATCGGTCTTGGAGATCGACAAGTCAGCCGACAGATCGCGGTTGGTCAGCGCAAAGTTGAGCTCATTGCCCAGATTGCCGTTGGCATTCGCGATGACGCTGTAGCTGCCGGTGGTGCCGTTCGCGGTCGCGGTGGTGCTGGCTTCGCCGTTCGCTGCGATGGTCGCGCTCGCGCTACCGAGTGCCGCGCTGGCGCCCGAACCCGGTGCCACATAGCTGACGACACCACCCTGCACCGGCTCGCTAAAGGCGCTGCTGACGGTGGTCACCAGGGGCAAGGCGAAAGCGGTGTTGAACAAGGTGGTCTGCGCATTACCCGAGGTGGGCGTGAGCGCAAAGCCGCGCGACTCGAAGGCGCCAATGTCGACGGTGCCCACACGAGCAATGCCGCGCTGGTCGGTGGTCAGGGCGCTCGTCGGATCGCTTGCGCCGCAGCCATTCACCGTCAGCACGCAGTTGTTACCGGCGTTGATCGCGGGCGAACCGGGCAGCAGCGCGTGCGTCTGGGTCGGGCCGCCGTAATTGCCAAGCGGCGCGAGCAGCGGATTGATCGGGCTGGCAGGCGTGCCGATTTGATCGCCAATGGTTGGGGTGATCGTCGTGTTGGCATTGTTGCTGAGCAAGTTTTGCCCGCGCGAGGTGAGCGTGCCACGCACATCTGGGCCTTGACTGTTATTCCCACTGACCGTGTTCCCGGCGATGACGGTGTTGCGCGCCGTGAGGTTGCCGAAAACACCTCCGCCTTGAGTACTCTGGTCGCCGTCGCTCGCGGCGTTGCCGGCAATGGTGCAGTTCGTGGCGGTGATCGTGCCACCGTTGCCGGCAATGCCGCCGCCATCGGCAAAAAAGCCACCACTGACGCTATTGCCGGAGATCGTGCTGTTCGTCAGCCGCAGTGTGCCGCCCTGCGAATAAATGCCGCCACCAAAGTTGTCCGAACCGCCGCCGCTGGCGGTGTTACCTGACACGGTGCTCTGCAGCAGATTCACCGTGCCGTCGATAACGGCAATGCCGCCGCCGATGTTTTGGCTGCCGCCGACGCTGATGGAATTGTTGGAGACCGTGCTGTTGACCAGCGTCAGCGAGCCTCTAGTGAAAATCCCGCCGCCCAGACTCGTGATGCCGCTCGGGGAATTCCCCGTAATGACGCACTCGGTGAGCGTCAAACTTCCGGCGTTGAAGATGCCGCCGCCGCAGGTTTGGCCAAAACAGCCTAAGCCGTCGCCGTTGGGCTGGCCCCCGGTGAAGGTCAACCCCGAGATGTTCGCCGTGGCGCCGCTGAGCACGACCAGCACGCGACTGGTGGTACTCGGCGCCTGGGTGTTGCGCAGTGTCAGTGCACTTGCCCCAGGACCCACGATGCTCAGGTTCGGATGCGAGATCGTCAGCTGGCCGGCGGGCAGGTTGATGGCCCCCGTCGCGTTGACGTTGATCGTCAGGGGCGAACAGGTCGCCAAAGTATTGGCTTCTTGCGTGGCCGCGCGCAGCGTGCACGCCCCGCCGCTGGTGGCGCACATGCCATCGCCGGGCAATGCATCCGCTCCATCGCCGTTGTTGCCCACCGTGAATGCGGTCGGGCACACCACCCGGTAGGTGACGGTGTTATCGCTGCTGGTCGACGCGGCGCTGTTGTTGCCTGCGGCGTCTTGCGCGGCATTGGCGGCCACTGCGGCGATGACGGTGCCGCCGGTGGTCATGCCGCTGACCGCAACGTTGTACGTGGTGCCGTTGTTCGGCGCGATCTCGGTCACGGTCGCGATCTTGGTGCCGCCCGACGTGCCGGTGATGTTGATCTCACTGCCCAACAAGCCGGTCACCGCTTCGCTGAACACGGCGGTGAAGTTGATCAGACTGCCGCTGGTCGGATCTGCCTGTCCGCTGGCTTGATTGATGGTCACCGTCGGTGGCGTTTTATCAATGACGTATAGCTGACCGATGAACGGCAGATTGCTCACGCCGGCACCGCCGCTGTCGGTGACGCCGCTCGAATTGGTCATGTCCAATCCCAGCGTGCCGCTGCCGGCGCCGGAATTCACGGTGACCGTCCAGGTCGTGCCGCTCCCGGATGCACCAGTGACCGTCGCGCCGGATACGCCGGCCATGACCGGCGTGAAATTGCCAATCCCCACGCCGGTCACGCTTTCACTGAAGGTCACGGTGTACGGCACACTCGTCGCATTTGTTGGCGAAGCGTTGGCGCGATTGATCGAAACCATCGTTGGTGGGATGTTCAGCGCATTGGTATCGGTGGCAATGTTGTTGCCGAGATCTGGATCAGTCCCGCCAAGCGGTGGCGCGACCGTTGCGCTGTTGCTAAAGCTGCCGGTGGCCGTGCCGCTGATGGCACAAATCGCACTGAAGGTGACGCTGCCGCCCGAGGGCAAATTCACCGCCTGACTGATATTGCCGCTGCCCGAGGCCGTACAGGTGCCACCGCCCGCCCCCGCGCAGGTCCAATTCACGCTGTCGCAAACGACGGGGAAGGTATCGGCCACCGTTGCGCCCGGTGCCGAGTCGGGGCCGGCGTTGCTCGCAGTGATTGAGTACGTGGTATTCGATCCGGCCACTACCGAGGTCACGCCATCGGTCTTGGTGATGCTCAGGTCCGCTTGTACCGGTGCTGCGGTGACGGTCAGGCTCCAGCGATCGAGACTGCCGATGTCGAGTCTGTTGGCGTCGCCAATGCACAACTGCCAATCGCCGAATTGCGACTCACCATCGAACGCCGTTTGCAGGTTCTCCGACGTCGTCACCGCCGCGCCCCGGGTTGGCCTGAAACTGCATTGTCCGTCGTTCTCGCAAATCACGCCGCTGGTATTCAGCGTATTGCCCATGTCCTCGGATGCAATCGACGCGGTCTGTACGTAATCGATCGGAAAAGCGATCGCCAGGTTCGATGAATCGCCCGCACCGACGAAGTTGTTCCCATCGTCTGCGGATTCTGTAACGCCAGGGCGCGATACCAACGTTGCAGTGGTGTTGACCGGGCTCAGCAATTTGATGACCAAATCGCCCACCCACGTATGCGACATGCCGATGCGAACCGACACCTCCTCCACCGTTCCGGCAGCCGGCACGTTGATCGAGTGGCAGGTCATCGAGGCCAAAGTGCCGTTGTAGCCGTCGTCGACGAAGACCAGATTGAGGCCGGTGGGCGAGTTGTAGGTCGTCTGCGCAGCAACCGAGACGCCGAAAAGCAGCAGTAGGGCCGCAAGCGCAACGCGCCTGTACGGACGGCAGATCTGCGGCTGCCAAAATCGGCGCGAGACTGCACGTATCGACGTCATGGCATCCCCTTGTGAGCAAAATCCATCAAGCCGTCCGGTTCGCAGGCCCGGCCCACATCGCATCGCTGGTATTCAAGTCACAGTCTAGCGATAGACGATGTCCATTCGAGTGGTTGTATCGCCGCTCAGCCCGACCCACGAGGGTGAAATGGTCGCTGCGCGCACCGCCATGAACCGAGCAACGTGCCTTCCAGCCTGCATCGTGCGGCCGTATTGTTCGGCGCTAGGCGAGCGGCAGCCACAAGGAGCTGATTCATGGGTTTTCGCGTCGGGAATGACCGCCATGACGTCGGCCAGCGGGCGATCTGGCAGTGAGCATGGACACACACGAGCTGGCGCGGGCGTTCGCGGCACTCGGTTTGGATCTGCATGCGGATTTGTGCAGCATGCTCAACGACGAGCATATTCACCATACCGAGCGGCGAGGTTGCGGATTCACGCAGGCTACGCGCGTGCTGGCTGAGCAGATCAATCAGGCGCGCCTTACGCCAACGCCTCGCGGGCGGGTGTTCGCCACCGACAATCCCAGTCCGGCCCTGCTCGGCGATTGGCGAGCAGCGGTCACGCTGCCGGAATCGCGAATTCTGGGGGCGTGGATCGAAGGCGTGTTGAAGCGCGATGCGCAGGGCGTCGGCCTGCACGTCGCCGCCGAGAAGCTGAAGGTGGGCTCATGCCCGCTGGCCGAGCAATTCTTCCTCGAAATAGCGCACGGTCGCATCCGCCGCGGCGGCAGCGTCAATGTGCTGGTCGATGCTGATGGTCGGCCGCGACTGTTGGAAAAGCGCGGGCTCGGCGACGAACACTCCTGTATCAGCGTCGATGAGTTGATCGTCAACGGTGTGCGCACCCCGCGCGGCAGTCTATTTGCGATCGACTACGCCGACGACCTGTTGGCGCAATGTCCAGCGACATCCAGTGGACGAGGGCACATCGTCGCGCTCGACCGGGTCAGCGGGCGCTTGCTACGGCTGACCACGCTGGCGGTAGCGCCGGAAGATCGCCAGCGAACGTTCACCGCACATTATCGACAGCAAATCGAGGGAGGATTGTTTTCGCCCGACAGTACGCGTATCGAGCAACTATGCGCTTTCGCAGGTGAGCAGCTCCCGTGACCGACGCTCTGCCGCTGGTGTTTCATCCGGCATACGTTCCCCCCGACTCGCTGCATTTCGCCCGGCTCGCGGCGGTGGCGGCGATGGCGAAGCGCTGCGGGTTGGGCCGTGAGCATGTCCCAGCGCCGCTATCGGAAGCGGTTCTGAAGCAACTGCACGATCCGCTTTACGTCGACGACTTTCTCGCTGGGCGGCAGCCTTTGGCCGGATCCTCCCACCTGCCCTGGAGCTCGGGTCTGGTCGATGCCGTGCGCCTGATGCTCGGCGGTCAGAAATTAGGAGCTTCACTGGCGTGGGAACACGGCGTGGCGATCAATCTCGCCTGCGGTTTTCATCACGCCCACCCGCAGCGCGGCGGCGGCTTCTGCGTGTTCAATGGCTTGGCATTGCTGGCGCTGTTACATCCCGAACGCCGTATTGCGGTGCTCGATTGCGATGAACACGGCGGCGACGGCACCGAAGCCTTTGCCGAGCGGCTGCACAACCTGCACACCATCTCCGTGTTCGGCACTCGTTTTGGCTTGCGGGGCGGTGTCCGCAGTCGCTTGTTTCGCGCACCCGATCCGGGCGGGGACACGGTCGACGACGGCTATCTGCGAGTCATAGACGAGTCGCTCGATGCGCTGCTATTGATGCAACCTGACCTTGTCGTCTACCAGGCGGGCATGGATAGCCATCGCGACGACCCACGCGCGACGCTCAAGCTACGAAGCGAAACGCTGGCTACGCGCGATCAACGCGTCTTCGCCGCGCTAGCTACCGCCCGGCTGCCAGTGCTTTGCGTTCTGGCCGGTGCTTATCAACCACCAGCACGCGTCGCACAGTTGTACGAAGCGACGTTTCGTGCCGCAGCCGCAGCGCATCAAGTTTGGCGTATGCGCACCTGACGGACGTGCATTGGCATCGCCCTAAACACCGCGATCCGAACGGGCGCTTCTGAGAATCACCGCAGGTTTTCGTCGCTCAGGCTCGATTTGGCATCCCAAGCGCCTGGCGAATCGCACCGAAAAATCGATTCAATCCGCCGGGCCGCGGCGCGACGGGCGCCGGCGCGGGCAAAACCTGCTCCGCCCGGTGCGGTACCAGAAAGCCGCACAGCAAACCGGCATTGATGAAGCCGGCCACATCTTCCCGCGACGCGCGCGTCTGCACGATTAACTCGGCGTTGCTTCGGGGTTGTTGCTTCAGCGCCATGGCGATCTGCGTGTAGCTGCGGGGCGAATCGGCGAGCAGATAGGGCCACATACGCAGCCGCACCATTTGCCCAACCGCAGGGTCCAACACGCCTTCGGACCCAGTCAGTTTTCCCAACGACCAAAGTATCGGTTCCACAGCCCGCGGCGCCCCCGGAACGTCGATGGCACCTTCGCCGAATCGCCACTCGTTGGGGTTCGATTCGGCAAGCGACTTTGGCGCCTGTTCTCCAAACCCTCTAGCTTGCCGGCGTTCGGCATCCAAGTGCCAGCCGGTGCCATCGCGATGTTGCAGAACGGCCGTGCCGTTTCCCGCCTGCATCCAGGCATGCACTCGGGACGCCAGCGACATCCAGGTGTGTTCCGCAACGCGCCGGCGGTCGCTTTGTACGGGATGTACCGCATTTAACGTCGCCAAGATGTCGTGTACGCGCGGCGGTAGGCGCAGCGTTTTGCCGGGAACCGTAGTGCCATGGGTTACAAGCGCAATAACATGCGAGTCCGGCGCTCGCTGCGGCGGTGGATCGCCCAGACAGAACACGCAGTCGGCGGTCTCGACCAGTCCTAAGCGCCAACTGCGTTCGGCACGCAAGGCGGCGCGCTCAACCATCGATTTGAACATCAGCTTGTCGCGAAGTTCTAAGCCAAAAAACGCGAATGAACCCATGTCAATGACCCAGTTCGGAGCCCAATGGATCGCGTGAGGTCAAGGCGCGCTGTATGGCCACGTAGTGAGTGACGGTGCCGTGGTCATCCATTAACGGCGATATCGTCAGCTCGTTGCGAAACGCGCTTCCATCTTTGCGGTAATTGGTCAGCACCACAGAGCACGTGTGTTGCTGTGCGAATGCCTTGCGCATCTGAGCGACGACGTCCTGCTCGGTGTTGGGGCCTTGCAAGAACCGGCAATTGCGGCCGATCACTTCCGAGGGTCGGTAACCGGTCACTTCATAAAATTGCGCATTGACATAAACGATCGGCAGGTCGTGAGCGCGCGCATCGGCGACGACGATGGAGGCGCGAACCGCATCCAGTTGCCGCCGCAGTTCGATCAATCGATCGCGCGTCACGCCAAAGTCGCTGATGTCGAGCAAACTAATCACCCGAAATGAGTAGTTGTCGTGCAAGAACGTACGCCCTTCGAAGAGCAGCATGCGGCGACCCTGATTGACGATCTCTGCCTCGCATGCGATTTCTGGACCATGGACGGCGAATACGCGTTCGAAGTTGTGCATGCGCAATCGCGGGCTGAGGAAGCCTCGATAGTGTTGACCCAAGATCGCATCGGGATCTATCCCTAGTGTGTTCGCAAACAGCTCAGTGACTTGGACTACGATTTCGCGGTCATCGACAATGCAGAGACCCAACCGGGCCGCTTCGACGCCGCGACGAAGCAGCGTGTTTTCGAGCGCTAAGGTTTGGATAGACATGGTAGGCCTTTGTGGAAGAACTGCAGGAGTTGCGTTGCAAAACGATGGCGCGATCCAATGAGAGGCACATGTACTCTTTGTGGCCAACATAGTTCAGCCTGCGCTACGAAAAACGGTACTTCCGCAGGGCGGTGAGGATTTGCGAGATTCTTCAGACAAGCTTTCAGATGTAAATACAACTATCGTAGCTGTCGTGACTGGAGCTCAACGATCAGCGCGCAAACAGCCATCGCCCGTCTGCCGCCTTGCTCAATGGCATTCGCAACTTTTCACGTGGCTTACACATTTCCTTTTGCGCTGCGTCGGATAGTCTTGCGCTCAGACTTCGGGGTCGGCATTCGTCATGTCCTATCAAGTTCTTGCGCTCGAAAATGCTTTGCTGAGGTCAAGTTTCGAGGCGGCGCGGGTGGGAATCTGCGTGATCGACGCGAACGGTCTGATTGTGACAACGACCTCATTGTTCGCACGTTCTGTCGGCGTCGATTTCGACGCTCTTCTTGGACAGCCAGTGACCGCATTGATGAAGTCGTTGGCAATCCGCTCCCATTGGGATGCGCTGACGGGAATCGATCAACCCGAGGTTGCGACCGAGGCAACGGGCAACGTCTCCGATCAGAAGCAGCACTTGCTTCTGGAAGCGCGCAGTTTCGAGCACGGGGGCGACCATTTCCGGCTGTTGTCCTTGATCGACTTTGCGGAGTTCGGCGTCAGTCGCGACAAGCTGATCATGTTTCGTCGCCATATGGAAGGCGTGCGAACCTCAGTCGTGGTCGCCGATGCCTTGAAGTTCGATCTGCCGATCGTATACGCCAACCCGCAGTTCTTCGAGACCACCGGTTATCGCGCTTCGGAGGTGCTGGGACGCAATTGCCGGATGTTGCAGGGCCCGCTGACAGAGCCTGGCCAAGTCGATCGCATACGCGACGGACTGAAGTCCCATCGGGTGGTTTCGGTGGTTCTCACGAACTATCGCAAAGATGGGACACCGTTCAAAAACGAGTTGACGATTTCGCCGCTATTCGACGAACACGGCAAACTGACGCATTTCGGCGCGACGCAGCGCGTCTTGACCGCGCGGGAGCCGCTCGGCTCGCAGCTCGGAGCATGACGTTCGTGAGTGTTATCGAGACCTTCAGCTTGCACGGCGTTTCGGCGCGCGACGGTCTTCTCCTGAAGGCCATGATTGAACGCGCTGCAAATCGGCTCGGACGTAGTCTGGTGTATGTGTTGGCAGATGCCGCCCAATTGGTGTTCTATGCCGGATTGGCGCCTGAGCGGCGGCTTGCCAGTGCACAACTGGTCAAGCTCATCGACGACACGGCGAGTCCGCTGGACCGGGCGTTACGGATGCCGCCGCGCGCCAGCGAATTGCTGGAGTTGATGGAGGCGTTGTTCAATCGTCATCCGGTCGGCTCCAGTTCCGACGCTATCGGTCAGATCGTGCGCCGTGTGTACGAGCTTGTTGGTCAAGATCGTCCAGCTTACGTGATCTCCGACATCGCCGGCCAGGGACTAGTCATCTTTCCCGCCGAACGTCGATTTGCATGGATAGGCGAACCGCAAGATCGCCTCGGTGAGGCACTCTCGCCGCGGCGATTGGGCCGCATGGCCTTGACGCCTTACTTCGAAGCGCAATATCCGCCGCTTGGCGAGAGGCGCAGCATCGAACCGGTGTTGTGGCACCTGGGCATCGCCTACGGCGAATTGGGCTTGCTCCCCTGGATTCCCACAGATGGCACGCTGCGGTTACGCGTTTGGCCTTATCTGGTAGCGCAGGCACCACGCAGCTTCATGAGAATGGCCACAGTGCTGCGCAGCAAGCCGCAGTCGCTGGAGAGCCTGCGCTCAACCACGGAAGCCAGCGAAGCCGACGCCATTTCCTTTGTCAACGCCGCCGCCCTGTGCGGTTTTCTGATCGCAGAAACCAAAGTCCAGACCGGTGCGCGGTTGGCCACGGTGCTTGGACGTCAATCTCGCGGTGGTTTCGGCCGTATGCTGGGCGCGATTCGTGGTGCTCTGGGGATGCGCTCATGAGCCGGGAGATCAAGCTCGTGTTTGCCGGCTCCATGGGCGCCGGCAAGACCACCGCGATTCGCTCGATCAGCGAGATCGAGCCGATTCTGACCGACGTCGCCAATACCGATCGCGCCGAATTCGACAAAACCGATACCACTGTTGCGCTCGATTACGGCGAGTTGACGTTGGGCATTGGCGAGAAGCTGCGGCTGTACGGCACACCCGGACAAGTCCGGTTCGACTTTATGTGGTCGATCATGGCGGAGGGTGCGCTAGGCGTTGTGGTTCTCATCGATAACTCTCGGCCGGACCCGATCGCCGACTTGGAGAAGTACTTGGGCGCCTTCCGCGAATTGGCCGACGCCGGCGCGGCGATCGTGGCAGTTGGGCGTATGGATACGCATCCGAAGCCCACCCTCGATGATTTTGCGACGGCACTGGACAAACTTGGACTGTTGGTGCCGGTGATGCCGGCCGATGTACGCCGGCGTCAGGACGTACTCGACGTACTCGAGGTTTTGTTCCAGCAGATCGAGGCAACCGAAGAGAATGCCGAAGCCGTCGATGACTGGCTTGGCTTTGTGCGGGCGGCAGCGCCACGGGGAGGTTCATGAACACGTCGCGGCTCACAGCAGCGTGCGGACGGCTCGCCTTTGATCGTAGCGCGTCGACTCGGCAATCCGACAGGAAGATTCAACGATGATGTCCCGCGCCATTCCCGATTCATTGAAGAAGGCCTTCGATCGCGAAGTCGCTTCTCTCCACGGGCGGGTTCCCGGCGTGATCGGCTGCGTCATCGCAACGGTCGACGGTCGCCTCGTGTCTAGTGTGGTCGATAACGAAGCCGATCCGCAGCGCGTGTCGGCTATGGCCGGTTCGATGGTTGCGCTGGGCGAAACGATTGGGCGCGAAGTAAAGATCGGGCGGTCTCAGTTTGTGGTCGTCAGCGCACTCGGCGGAATACTGCTGTTGCAACGAGTCCCTGCCGAGCGCGAGCTGCTAGTTGTCGGAACCTTGGCGCGCAACAACACCAACCTTGGAATTCTGCTGCACGAAACGCGCGGAACAGCCAGCACCATCGGTCGGGAGCTCGACGAATGGCTGGCGGCCAATCTAAAGGGCTGATTGATCAACGAATTAGCGACCGCGGTCGCAACGCCATCCGCCGTCAGCGGATCACATGAAGGAGAAAGCAAATGGCAAAGTTAGATTTGAGCGGCCTTTCCTCGATCGACGGCTTCGTTGCTGCGTGTCTGGTCGATAGCGACAGCGGTCTGGCGTTGGCCACCGTCGGCGGCGGATCGATAAACCTTGAAGTTGCGGCCGCCGGCAACTCCGAGGTTGTCAAAGCCAAGCGCCGCGTCGCTGGCGCCTTGAAGCTGAACGACGCGATCGAAGATATTTTGATTACCCTGGGCAAGCAGTACCACTTGATCCGCCCGCTGGAGCGCAACGACAAGCTGTTCTTGTACGTGGTGTTGGATCGCTCCAAAGCCAATCTGGCAATGTCGCGCCACGAGTTGAAGAGCTTCGAAAAAGCCCTCGATTTTTCTTGATGCGATAGGGCGCAAGCGCTCCAACAGCTTGTTGAGGAGCGCACTTCCTGTGCGTTCCTCAAGTTGCGGGTCCGGCGGCAGTCTGGACTCGCTCTCCGTGGATCAAACACTTGCGATAACCCGCCCTACTCTGCCGAGCCGAGCCTCTAGCCCTCGCTTTCGCCAAGCGCCTCTTCATTCCAAAGCCATCGAATTCCTGCAAACGTCGCTCGAATATTTGAAAGAACTGTAAACGCGCTATCGCCAGCATACCTCCAGCTTTCAACCACACCTGGAGGACGTCATGTTTCGCTCGAGTCTGCTGCTTGCCTCGTTATGCCTTGCCGGATCGGCATTGGCGCAACCCGCTTACAACACCTTGCGCGCGATGCCCGGCACGATGGACGGCAAACCGCTAGTGATCAGCAACAACCCGGAAGCCGTGAGCCGCGAAGGCTTGCTTCTCGGCAGCGAGCCGATGACGCCGGCCGTTGCTGGCACGGTGCGCCGCGACTTGACGAGCGGCACACTGGATTCGGCTTGCCCGGCCGGCTCGCTGCGTGAATTCGCGTTCTACATGCACCATTTGCTGGCCCGCCCCAGCGGCAGCGATGCGCAGGTCGAACGCGTCTACGTGCTCGTGGAACCCGCAAGCGGCTCGGCGACGTTCAATGCTTACGGCGCGGCGATCAGTCAGGCCGACTACATCGGCACCGCCGGCTCGCTCGATCCGGGCCAGAGTCCGTCGTATTCGGTGTCGCTCGCTTCGCTCTCCGGCACGCTGCCGAACTGGTTCAGCAACTCGGCGAACAATAACGGCTCGCGCTTTGTCAACATCGCCGGGCAAACCATCAGCGGCGTGTTCGCACTCGCCAGCCTGCGCGGCAATCCCGGCAACTCTCTGGACGCGCGAATCAAGGTTCGCGCCACCAGCGGCTGCTTGAAGGTGCGCGTGGTTGCCACCAGCGCTGCGAATGGCTCAGTTGCGCTCGCCAACACCTTGAGCAAGCGCGCCTATGCGTGGGGCAATGTCGCGACCACCGCGACGGTCGTCGGTGGCGCTCCCTGCACCGATAGCAACAGCATCGGCTGGGGACGTCCGGCGGGCTTCTACCAGTTCGAGCGCTGGTCCGGCAGCACGACCATCGATATCACGCAATCGACCTCGACGACGGGCTGGAAATACCTCGCCGCGCCGCCGAACATGCAAAGCGGATCGAGCTGCGTGATGAACCCGAGCACCGCCACGCCCAGCAGCGACTCGCAGCGCAGCAACGCAATCCGCTACTACCACACCAACACCTCAGGCACCACCGAAGGGCGCGACAGCGACCCGTGGTCGACCGCCAACTACGGCGCCGAATACAGCCTGGGTTTCAGTGCCGTCAACCGCACCGGCCGCTGCGTTATCGCGCGCCTGCAAGTCACCAACTACCCCGGCGGCCGCACCTGCTCAACGAGCACCAGCAACATGACCCGCCACTATGATGGCGCCTTCACCATCACCCAGAATGGTGTTGCACAGCCGCTGCAACGCGCCTTCGTCAAATGCAATCCGGCCGACCTGAAACCGGTGGCGACCATCGCCAGCAAAGTGATGCGCGCCAACGAGCAAGTCAACTGGAACATCCGCACCTTTGTTCCCGGGCTGATCTCCGCGCCGGCAGCGGTGCTGCTCGATTCGCAGCCGGCGACGTGTCCGTAACGCGCGAAAGGGCATGACGGCTGAAGGGCAATGAACCGGGCCGATGTTTGGCCCGGTTCGCTGTGCACAGAGATTGGCAACGTTTAACGCCACGCCGGTCGATGGCTTTGCGGCGAAACGCGCGCATCGATATGGCAGGCGGAGTTTGCGCTCATCGATTCTTCCGTGTGTTCGCAGGCAGCTGGCGATGACAATCGTCAGCCTTGGCGAAAGCCAATCAACGCGCGGCTGCGGCTTCAGCCCGGCCCGTGATAATCGAGCAGGCTCTTGAGGCTGCGTCGATCTTTCTTGCTGGGCTTGACCGGCGGCGGCGAATAGGATGCGCGATCGACGGCGCGGTTCTGGGCGTTGGCGGCGCGCTCGGCAATGCTTGCTTCGGTTTCCCGATAGAGGGTTGCAGCCTTCTTGGCGTCGCCGCGGCGTTCCGAAAGCGCGAGCACGGTCACGGTCAAAGTGACATCGCCGCGACGAATCCGAACGAGTTGGCCGCAACGCACGATGCGCGATGGTTTGACCCGATCGCCGTCGATCTCGATGCGCCCGTTGTCGATCGCCTGCTTGGCCAGCGACCGTGTTTTGAAAAAGCGTGCGGCCCAGAGCCAGACGTCGATTCGCACATCGATCGACTCGGGCGCGGCGATAGTCGATTCCTGGCTCATGGCGCGAAGGACTCAGCGGTCGTGAAACTGGCCAGCGCGTAAGCACTGTTGCCACAGACATTCGCGGCGCGGACTCGCCAAAACAGCGTGGCCGCTGGCGGCAAACTGACAGGCGAGCGAAAACTGGTGGTAGTGACCGACTGGGCGAACAGGACCGTGGAGAAAGCGATGTTGTCCGCCACTTCGATGTGATAACTCGTGGCCTGCGCCACGCCGCTCCAGGCGAAGGTAGGCACCAGTTGCACATTCGTCGCCTCTGGCGGCGGCGCTGAGAGCGTGGGCGCGATCGGCGTTTGTGTGGCGACACGGGCCAGGATTGGCGCACGCTGCGAGTAGTCAGACACATTGCCCACCACGAATAGCGTCGACAAACTTGGCGCGGTGTTGTTTGCGCCGACGACCACATTCGCTTGCCCCGGAGGCGTAACGCTACCCGGTTGGATGCTGACACTGATGCCCGATGGCAAGGGCGCTTGCGCCGATAACTCGATCGGACCCTCAAGACCGGGCGACAGGCTGACGTCGAGCGCAAGCGGCGGCGCCAGCGTTGCTGTCGCTTGCGGCGCGCAGATCGAGACGCTGGCATTGGTCAGCGACATTGCCATTCCCTGCCGGACACAGTTGTCGAATTTGAACGAGGCGAGCCGATTGGCGCGCGCCCCGCCGTTGGTGTAGTTGCCAGCGAACCAGAACGTGCAGCCGTCGACCGGATCGACGCCCATATCGTTGTAGTCGCCCCAGCGCGCGCCGCTGATACTGCCGCTGCCGGTCACGATCACGGCTTCCGGCGCGGTCATGATGCCGAGCGGATCGGATGCCAGTCGACCGGTGAAGCGAATGCCGGCAGGAATGGGCGCGCTGCCGTCGCGCACGATGTTATAGGCCATACCGATGTTGCCAACAGCATCCAGCGACATCGCCGCCATCCAGCGATCGGCCTGATCGCCGGGCATGCCCGGCGTGTCTTCGGGCGCATACGTGCCCTGCTGATGGAGCGCCCAACGACCAGCGGTATCGTTGGCTTCAAAGCCGGTCGTCAGCAATTCCGAAGCCTGACCGCCGCGACGCAATTCGTACCAACGGACGGCGCCGGTATCGTCGGGATAAAGCGACCCCGGCCCAAGAAACAAATCGGTGACATGGTTGGCGACGATCGACTCGTAGCCCGGATAGCGCCGATACACGGCTCGATGCATGACCTGTTCGCGCAGCGCGTCCAGCCGGACGCCGTTCGGCTGCGGGAAAACGGAAAACGTGGAAAGGTTCACGAGGTTCGAGCTGAACTCCGCAACTTTCAGTCGCGTCGGACCTTCCAATCGCGAGTTGGCTGGCTGGGCGAAATCGACATGCAATTCGAAAAGCTCCAGGAAGTCGCGCTTGGGATCGTTGTTGGTCGGGTCGTGGGCTTCGTCATCGTAGTGGCGAAGGAACAGGCCAGGCATGCTTAATGGCAACAGGTCCGACCCGGCAATGTCCGCAGGCTGCAGCGCCTCGAAAAAAAATCCGGCGAGACGCGGTGTGCTGAATCGCTGCAACGAAGCGGGTTGAAAGGCCAGCATCGCCAAACGATCGAGCGCATACACAGGTCGTTCGCCCGACGTGCCTGCCTCATTGGCGCCCACGTAATACGCGTTGGGCCACACGGCGTACTTGGGATAATCCGGAAAGCCGGGAGTGTTGAACACGTAATGCGACCAGACGACGGTGCCCGACAAGTCGGCGCGGTCGCTCAGATAGGTACACAGCACATTCGAGCCAGGCGCAAATTCCGTCAGCAGCCAACGCGAAGCGATCTCGTCGAAAAGCACGATCGAATCGCCGTTACCGTTGGTCCCGCAGGGAAACCCAGCGCCCAGTTGGCGCATCGTGGAGCGCGGAACGACGGTGCTGCCGGTGATCTTGTCGTAGACCACAAACTCGGCGCCGTTAAGGCTATTGATCGCAACGACGACCTGCAAGGTACCGACATCCATGGTCGGATCGTTGGGATTGACATTGGTGTTGACGATCGTGTCGGCATTGATCAGCGGACTGGACAAGTTCGATGGCGCAGCGCCGCGATGCGAGCGTTGTCGATCTGCGAGCAGGTCGTGACCTGTCGGCGGTAAGGACGGAGCCTCAGGTAGGGAGGTACCGCCACCCATGCGCCTGGGAATGTCGACGATCGGATCGCCCGGGCGCCACGCCGGCGAAGGTGTCAGCCTGCGCATGTCCACGGTCTTGGACGTCGGCTCGACGAGAGGCCCCACCCATGACACACCAGAGCCCGATTCGGCGCTGGCCATCGAAACTCCGATAAGCAGTAGACAACCAAACAATCGCATAAGACAGCCGAACCGAGGAGACGTCTCCGGAGGATACGGCAGCGCGAGGGCCATGCCGGCTTGCCGATGGTTACGGAAATGCCGCCGCTGCGCGCAGCCCCGTGGTGGCGTCGATGCCGAGCATCAGATTCAGATTCTGCACCGCCTGTCCGGCCATTCCCTTGAGCAGGTTGTCGAGTGCCACCAGCACGGTGGCGTTGCCGTTCCTGGCGCCGACCGCGATGTCGGTGAAGTTACTGCCAGCGACGGCGGCAATGCGCGGCGTGGTTTCGACCAGGCGCACGAAAAACGCTTCCCGATAGGCGCTGTCGAACGCGGCGCGGATCTCGCCTGTGGTTGCCATACTGGGGAATGTCAGCGTCGCGAAGATGCCGCGAACCAGCGGTGCCGAGTGCGGCACGAGCGCAAAATCGATGCCCGCACCGTGTGACTGCAAAGAGCAGCGGATTTCGCTTTCGTGCTGGTGCTGCAGCACTTTGTAGGCACGAAAATCCTGCGCGCGAGTTGGATGGTGCGTGGTCTCCGAAGCGCTGGCGCCAGAACCACTGGAGCCGGTGATTGCGCTGATCGCCACCCACGAGGGGCAAGCCAGATCGAGCGCCTTCAGCGGCAGCAAACCCAGCTGGATCGCCGTAGCGAAGCATCCCGGATTGGCGATGCGCTTGCTCGCCGCAATCGCCGCGCCGTTCCACTCGCTCAAGCCGTAAGTGAATTGTTCGAGTGCCTGCGGGCACGGATGTGCGAAGCCATAAGCCGCCTCGAACGCTGCCGCTTCTTTCAAGCGAAAATCGCCCGAGAGGTCGATCACTGCGAGCCGATCGAGCAAGCCCGCCTCGGCCCACGCTTCTTCGAGCGACGCATATTGCCGGGCAAACTCGCCATGCGGCATCGCCGCGAACACAACGGGCGAGTCGCTGTTGCGCAAGTCAGTCCAGTCGTACTCAGAGACGAAACTCAGCGGCACCAAGCCGCGCAAATGTGGATGCGCCGCATGGATCGGTTTGCCCGCGTACTGCCGCGACAGAGCAGCGATCGAGCGCACCTGCGGATGCTGACAGAGCAGTCGGAGCAACTCCCCACCGCCGTACCCGGAGGCGCCGAGGATAACGACATCGATCATCGGCCACTCCTGAACGCACGCACCTTCTCCAGCGCCAGATCGCCGAGTGCTTTGGGATCGACGCGCGCATTGCGCGCCGGGATATTGAGGCGCTCGACGAAGCGCGAACCAACGCGATTATCGGTGGCCGGGCCGGCGACGATATCGACATCGATGCTGTAGCTGGCCTTCAAATAATCGACGCCGCCCTTCACGCCGACCGGATCGTTGGCGCAAAACACAAAACACGCGCACTGCGCGCGCAATCCTGCGTCGTCGAGAATGGCCTGCACGCCGTACTCGCCCATCACGCCATCGCCAGTTTCTGCAACGATCACATCGACACCTTTGGCGGCGATTTCCGAAAGCACGGTATGCGCCGTTTGCGCCGCGCTCTCGGGACCGGAGCAGACCACACCGGCGTCGGTGAAGTCGGCGATCACCTCGGCGCCGTGATCGTACAAATGCAGCGTGTCGCGCATCAGCGAAATCCCGGTGAGCTTGGCACCGCCAACCTTCAATCCGCTCTGATGCAGCGCACGCACGATGGCTGAACCCGCGAGCGTCTTGCCCGAATTCATGCAGGTACCGAGGATAAACACGATGGGTACTTTCGGGGCGTCTGCCACACCTTTGAGCGCGTTGTGCCGTACATGCGCGGGTATGCCCTGGCGCGACTGGAACTCGGGGAAATTCAGCACCTGCCCGAGCACTTCGAGCTGGAAGGGTTTGCCGACATCCGGATTGAATGACACGCACTGGCCCATCACGCCGCCGATGTTCAGCATGTTGATGGTATCGCCAACTGCCAGCGCAGCCGGCATGACACCCTCGTAGCCGTGCAGTGCGTGACGCTTGCCCAGCGCACCGACGACCAGATCGCCATCGTGCAGCGTCATCCATCGACCGTGCGTGTCTTCGAGCTGGTTGTAAGTCGATTTCTCGCCGTGCACGCGAACAGCGACGACCGAGCCTTCTTCGACGAGGATGTTTTCGCTCAGGGTGAGCGTGCGCGCGAGCTTGAGATTGCGCGTGACGCTGGCGATTTTGTCGACGGTGATTCTCATTGTCCCTCCCGAGCAGCCAACGCGATTTGTTGGGCAACTCCGAATAGCTTGCAGTAGCCCTTGGCGTCCTCGCCAGTCCAAGCTTTTGCGCCTTCGCCGTAGCTCGCGACCTTGGACTGCATGAAGCTATGTGGCGAGCGCACACCTTCGACGACGATCGCCCGTGGATATAGCGTCAGGCGTACCTCGCCCGTGACCGTCGTTTGGCTCGATGCCAAAAACGCCTCCAGATCGCGCGCCAACGGATCGAAGTAGTGGCCTTCGTGAAGCAAGCTTCCGTAGAGATTGCCCAGCGATTCTTTCCAGAACAGCTGCTTGCCGCTGAGCACCAGCTTTTCCAACTCGCGATGTGCCTGGATCAAGATATGCGCCGCTGCCGCTGCGAAACCGACGCGCCCCTTGATGCCGAGAATGGTGTCGCCCAGATGGATACCGCGACCGACGCCGTAGCGATCGCCGAGCGCATTGAGCTTTTCGATGAGGGCCACCGGAGCGAGCGCTTCGCCATTCATCGCCGTCGGCACGCCTTGCGTGAACCCCAAGGTCAGCGTTGTCGGCGCTTGATGCGCATCGATGGCGCCGCTCGGATATGCGGTCTCTGGCAAATGCTTCCACGAGTCGTGCGTCTCACCGCCGCCGACGGACGTACCCCACATGCCTTCGTTGATCGAGTACTGCGTGGTTTTCGCCGGAATCGTCACACCGCGCTCGGCCAACCACGCGGTCTCGGCTTCGCGCGACAGCGCAAGCTCGCGAATCGGCGTGATCAGCTCGATGCCCGGACACAAGGCCCGAAACGCTACGTCGAATCGCACCTGATCGTTGCCGGCGCCGGTCGAACCATGCGCGATCGCCTTGGCGCCCTGCGCCTTCGCGTACTGGGCGACGCATTTTGCCTGCGCCACGCGCTCGGCCGAAACGCTTAAGGGGTAAAGCTGCCCGCGCAGCACATTGCCATACAGCAGGTAGCGCAGATAGTCGTGCCACAGCTCGGCGCGCGCATCTACGGTCAGATGCGAGACTGCACCGAGATTCTTCGAAGCCGCCTCGATGCGCGCCAGCTCCGCACCATCGAAGCCGCCGGTGTTGACCGTAATCGTTGCCACATCGAAACCGCGCTCGCGCAAGTGCAGAACGCAGAACGAGGTGTCGAGGCCGCCGGAGAATGCGAGGACGCACAAGGGTTTTTGCGACATGAGTTGGGTCCGTTGTCTCAAGAAAAAACGCGTTGCTCGACGTCGGCGAGCAGATCTTTGCGCATATCGAAGATCGCCGCCGATGCCATCAGCTCCTGCCGATAGTGATCGAGGCCAAGCTGGTCCAGGCCACCGATGTGGGTATCGCTTGGCAAGATGTGCGGAGCTTCGAAGCTGCCATTCGCGATGGCGCCGCCGACTTCGCGGTAAGCGTCGCGGAAGGTCGCCCCGCTGCGCACCATCGCGATCGCCGCGTGTGTCGCATACAGATCCGGACTCATCGCGCCGCGCATCGCGGCGGCATCGAACTTGAGGCCGGGAACGAGTCGCGTCAGTACATCGAGCAGGGCCAGCATGCTGTCGCTTGCGGCGAACAATGGCTGCTTGTGCAACTGAAAGTCGCGGTGATAACTGCCGGGCAAACCGGTCACGATGTGTCGATGCCAATCGCTGAAACCGCGCAATTCGCGACAGCGCGCGCGCGCCAGCTCCAGCACATCCGGATTGCGCTTTTGCGGCATGATCGAAGAACCCGTGGTGAAGGCATCCGGCAAGCGCACAAAGCCGAATTCATCGGTCGAATACAACGACAAATCCCAGATCAGTTTCTCCAGGGTTTGAGCAATCGAAACATAGGCATCCAGCAGCGCCTGCTCGTGCCGACCGCGCGAGTTCATCGCATCGACCGGCGCGCGCTGCACGCGCGAAAAGCCAAGCAACTCGGCAACCACCTCGCGCTTCAGCGGCAGCGGGACGCCAAAGCCCGCGGCGGCGCCGAGCGGGCAACGGTCGATGCGTATCCACACACCATCGAGCGCCTGCAGCTCTTCGAGCAAACCTTCGATGTAACCGGCGGCCCACTGTCCCAGGCTCGATGGCATCGCGCGGCGCAGGTGCGTGTAACCGGGCAACGCAACATGCTCGTGCGCGGTAGCCAGTGCGAGCAGCGCGTCGATGAGGTTGTGCAATCCGCGCGCCGTCGCGATGAGCTGGTGGCGCAGCCAAAGGCGCAGTGCGAGCAATACCTGATCGTTACGCGAACGCCCCAGGTGAATCCGCTTGCCGGCCTCGCCGACGCGCGCCACCAGCGCATGTTCGATGGCCGTATGCGCATCCTCCTGCTCAGGAGTGATGTCGATCTCGCCGCGCCGCGCAGCGCCGTGCAACTCTGCCAGCGCAGCAACCAGTGCGCGCGCATCGTCGGCACTGAGCAGACCCGCCGCGTGCAGCCCTCGCGCATGGGCGGCTGAGCCCACACAATCGTGCGTCAGCAACAGGCGATCCAGACGAGGGTCATCGCCCACGGTGAATCGATGGATTGCCGCATCGAGAGGCAGGCCTTTGGCCCAGAGGGCTTGGGATTGAGAACTGGGGGACGACATAAGCACTGCCTACGAAGCAAGACCTGCCCCCTCTCCCGCCTAGGCGGGAAAGGGTTGGGGTGAGGGTGGGGCCGGTGCTACGGAGCGATCGGCAGCAGGCATAAGTTTCAATACTGAGTGGCTCGGGCGTTCCAATCCTGGTCGACCGGAATTCTTGAACGAAAGCTTTATTCGCACGCTCGCAACCGCCCCACCCTCACCCCAACCCTCTCCCGCCCAGGCGGGAGAGGGAGTTGGATTGGCTCGGCTTCGAGCGATCCGCCAGGTGCAGGACTTCAGGCGCATGATGGGCGTCGAGACTTTCGTCTGGAACCTTTGTGTGCTGCTCACGCCTCGCTATCCCGAACAATCATCGTGCCGGCACCTTCGTTGGTGAAGCACTCGACCAGCAGCGCGTCGGGCTGCACGCCCGAGACCAGATGCACGGACTTGACGCCAGCGTTCAACGCGCCACGGATGGCAGCGGCTTTGGGCAACATGCCGCCGCCCAACTCGCCGCGCGCTTCCATCTCGTCCAGTTTCGACAGCGCCGCGAAGGTGATGAGCGAGGAGGGGTTGTTCATGTCCTTGAGCAAGCCCGGCACCTTGAGCACAAAGAATAACTTCTCGGCGCCCAGCACCATGGCGATTTGCGAGGCGATGGTGTCGGCGTTCGTGTTGTAAACGTTGCCATCGGGCGAGCCCGAGAGCGGCGCGATGACCGGCACGTAGTCGTTGCTCAACAGGTGATTGAGCAGCGTCGGATCAACTTGCTCGACATCGCCGACAAAACCGAAGTCGAACAACTGCGGCTTGCCGTTGTCCTCGCCAAGATAGATCGGCGCGCGCTTCTTGGCTTTGATCATCCCCGCATCGACGCCGCTCAGGCCCACGCCCGGCACACCGACACGATTCATCTCGGCCAACAGATCGGTATTCGCGACGCCGCGGAACACCATCTTCGCCGCGTCCAACACCGGCGCGGTGGTCACGCGGCGCCCGCCTTGTTTCTCGATCGGCAGATCCAATTTCTGGCACAGCGCATCGAGCTGCGCGCCGCCGCCGTGGACCACAACGACGCGAATCGACAGCGTCCACAACACGCCGATTTGCTCGACAACGCGGCGCCGCGATTCCGGGTCGTCCAACACCTCGCCGCCAAGCTTGACGACGAAGGTTTTGCCGCGGAATTGGCGGAGGTATTTCGATAGGCCTTTGAGGGCATCGTAGGGGTTGGCAGCGAAAGGCATTTGAGAGTTCCTGGTTCTTGGTTCTTCAATCTTGGATCGGGGGTTGCGTCCGGTCGCGGCTCTTTCCAACAATCAAGAACCCACAACCAGGAACCAACTCAGGCGCGCTCAAACAACCACGCCAGGGCGGCCATCTGCACCCACATGCGATTTTCGGCTTCGTCGATGACACGCGCGCGTTCGGAGTCGAGTACGTCGCTGCCGACTTCGACGTCGCGACGTACCGGCAGACAGTGCAGAAAAATGGCGTCGTCGGCGCACGTTTCGAAGTGCTTGACGGTGGGCATCCAGCCACGCAACGCAGGCGAGGCGACAATGCCCTCCTCGCTCTGGCGCGGCTCCGGTCCCCAGGCTTTGGCGTAGACCACATGTGCGCCATTGAGCGCCTCGCGCTGATCGTGCGTGTAGCGAATCTTGGCGCCGCTCTGTGCCGCATATTGTGCGGCTTCTTCGCGCACCGCCGCGCCCAGTTCGAAACCGGGCGGATGCGCCACGGTGATCGAGCAACCGGCGGCGGCGGCGTGCAGCAGCACCGAATTTGGCACCGCTTTGGGTAATGGTTTGACGTGCGGCGCCCAGCTCAGGACGACGTTTACCCCTTGCGTCTGCCCGAAGCTTTCGCGAACCGTGAGCATGTCGGCCAGACCCTGGCACGGATGTTCGCGCGCCGACTCCAGGCTGATGAGCGGCACGCGCGCATGTTCGCGAAACGAGTTGATCACGCGATCGCGATCGTCGTCGGCCTGGCCCATGCCGCGCGAAAAGGCGCGCACGCCGAGCACATCGACATAGCGCGATAGCACCGCTGCCGCCTCGCGTACATGCTCAGCTTTGTCGGCATTCATCGGCGCGCCGTCTTCGGTTTCCAGCTTCCACACGCCGCTGCCCTCTTCCAAGGCCACCGACTGGCCGCCGAGCTTGAGCATCGCCACCTCAAAACTGGTGCGGGTACGCAAGGAGGGATTGAAAAACAACATGCCGAGCACTTTGTTCTTCAAGATCGGACCGGGCTCAGCGCGCTTGTAGTCGGCGGCGAGTTTCAACAACTTCTGCTGTCCAGAAACGCCGAGGTCTTTGAGGTGCGTGTAATGACGCATGAATCAAGCTCCAAGTTCGTTGATTGCGCTCGTCAATGCGGCAACCGCATCGTCGCTGATCGTCAATGGCGGCATCAATCGCAGCACGTGCGGATCGCCGGAGGCGCCGACGAGCATGCGTCGATCGTAAAGGTGCTTCTTTAAACTCGCCCCCGGCTCATGCGTACGCAGGCCGAGCAGCATGCCCTCGCCCAGCACCGAGGCGACCGCCGCCCCCGGCAATTGCGCCTTGAGCAGCGCGCCGGTGCGCGCGGCACGCTCAATAAGATCCTCGTCGGCGATCACCTCAAGCGTGGCGATCAGCGCCGCCATCGCCAGCGGTCCGCCGCCGAACGTGCTGCCCAGGTCGCCCTGGCGAATTGTGCTTGCGGCGGATGCTGAGAACAGCGTGGCGCCTATCGGCATGCCGGAGGCTAAGCCTTTTGCGAGCGTCATGGCCTCGGGTTTGATGCCCATCAGCAGCGAGGCGCTGCTGGCGCCGACCCGACCCAATCCAGTCTGGATCTCATCGATGATCAGCCACGTGCCGGCCGCAGCAGTGCGCGCGCGCAGCGTTTGCCACCATGCACTCGACGCGGTGCGGATACCGGACATGCTCTGAATGGGCTCGACGATGACGGCCGCGATGTCGCTGAAGTTGGTCGCGAGCAGTGCACCAATATCGTTGAACGGCAGTTGCGTCGCCGGCACCAGGAACGGCGCGAACGGCGCGACGATTTTCGGGTCATCGGTGGCGGATAGCGCCAGCAAGGTTCTACCGTGCCAGCCACCTTCGAAGCACGCGATGCGCTTTCGGCCCGTGGCTTTGAGCGCCATCTTCAGCGCGTTCTCGTTCGCCTCGGCGCCAGAGTTGCAGAAGAACACGCGCTCAACCCCGGCGCCAGCCAGATGCGCGATCAATGCGTCGGCCGCGCGCTCGCGAATCGACAACCTGGCCGCTGCGGAATAGAACAACAGCTTGTCAGCCTGGGCCTTGATCGCACCCACCACGTGCGGATGGCAATGTCCCGTCAGGGTAACGCAGTGGCCGCCGTACCAATCGGTATAAGCCACGCCATCGGCGCTGACCACGACATCGTTTCTGCCGTGATCGAGCTCGAATGGCCAAGCCGCGTAGGTATCTAGAAGTGCGCTCATGGAATTGCATAAAATGCGTCTGAAGCGCATATTATGCAAACCGCATCACGAACGCAAGGCCATGCCGCGCACCTCCAGCAAACTCGATGAAACGCTGCTCGACCTCGTTTGCAATGAACGAATCGTCGATCAGTACGAACTGCAGCTAGGGTTGGAGCGGATGGGCATGCATGTCAGCCAACCCACGCTATCGCGGCATCTTACCCGCCTGGGCATTACCAAACGCGGTGGGCGTTACGCGCCGCCCGGCGATGGGAGTCCGACGGCGGTGGCCATCATCGCCGCGCCGCCGAATCTGATTGTTATGCGAACGCGCCCAGGATTCGCCAACGCTCTCGCCGTCGTGCTCGACCATCAACCGCTGCCAGGTCAGGCCGGAACCATTGCCGGCGACGACACAGTGATGGTGGCGCTCGCCGAAGGTCACACGCTGCCGCCGATGATCGCGGCGGCGCGGATGCGGTTTATGGGCGAGCAGTAGCTGGTTGCTGGTGCTGGTTGCTGGTTGCTGGTTGTTGTTTGCAGCACTCTCAATCCATGGTCCGCATGCTGGTTCTTGAGATCCGCCAGGTGCGGACCATGGGTCCGCGTACCAAGGAGCGGCGCGATGCTCGCAACCAACAACCAACAACCGACAACCAACAACCAGCAGATCACCAACCGATCTTGAACTCCACGCCATACGTGCGCGGCATGTTGTAGTACGCGGCGGCGATGCCTAGCGCGCCGATGTCGAAGCCGCCGGTGATGTATTCCTTATCGGTCAGATTGCGGCCAAAAAGCGCGACTTCCCAATTGCCGTCGCTCGGCGCATACGAGAACCGCGAATCGACGAGCGTGTAGGCCTGCGTCTTGATCAGTTCGGAGTTGGCGACGTTCTGGTAGTGATCGTCGGTGAAATGGGCGTTGGCGCTCCAGGTGAAATCGCCCATCGTGGTGGGGATATCCCAGATGAAACCCAGGTTGTAGGTCAGATCCGGCGCTTGCTTGAGCTCATTGGGAAAGGTCGGGGTGCCGGCCGCAATGAGCACGGCAGGATTGCTTTCGTACTCGCCATCGATGGTGCCGACATTGCCGGTGAGCTGGAAGTTGTCGCTCAACATCGCCGCGAAATCGACTTCGATGCCTTGGATAATCACATCCGCCGCATTGCGCAGCACGAAGGCGCCGGTCGGGTCGATGGCGGTCAGTTGCAGATCGGTGTAGTCGTTGTAGTAGTAGTTGGCGTTCAGACGCAGACGACCACCGAGCAGCGTCGACTTGATGCCGAACTCGTAACTCAGCACGTTCTCCTCATCGACCGTGGTGATCGCATCGCTGACCACGCCTGTTGCGCTGACGGTGATTGCTCCGCGACCGTTAAAGCCACCGCTCTTGAAGCCGGTCGCGGCGCTGGCGTATGCCATTACGTCGTCGTTGAAGCGATAGTCGAGCGCGAAGCGCCAGTCGACGCTGCTCCAGCTGTCTTCGCGATTGATCGCATACGAGGTCTGTCCGTTCGCGCAGCGTATCGGTGGGCCGAGCGGCGTGAACTGACCATTGGTGCATACGGCGCTCTTGAAAAAGTCTTTGGTCTCGTCGCTGTAGCGCAGGCCACCGGTGAAACTGAAGCCGTTGCCGAAATCAAAAGTGCCTTGTCCGTACACGGCGTAAGCATCCGTGCCCTGCTCGATTTGTTCGAGCACGCCCGGTGCGAAAATGCTTTGCTGCGTAGGTTGCTCGTTGGCCTCATCGAAATAAAATCCGCCGATCACCCAACGCAGGCTTCCCGCCTCGCCAGTGAATTGCGACTCGAAGCTCTTCTGGTCCTGCGTCTGGTCCTGGAAAATGTGCAAGAGCACAGCGTTCTGGCCATCGAAATCGCCGTTCAACAAGTTGTCCATTTCGCGATAGGCGAGCACGTTTCGCCACGTGAAGTTTTCGAACTCGGTTTCCGATACCAGCGAAGCGCCGAACTGATCGAGATCGTTCTTGGTGCGCAGATTCGAGCTTAGCGTGTACGGATCGCCATCGGTGTCGCAACCGGGGTAATTGAAGGGCGCCGGTGGTGTGGTCGCTGGCGGGATCGGCGGTCGCGGCAAGGACAGCGGGCGCGATAGAACGCAGCTGGCCATACCCGGCCCGTTACGCTCGCGGACCACGTCGAAGGCGGCATCGATGGTGGTGATGTCGCTGGCCGCCAGACGCAGCGTGGCGCGTGCCGAATGCAGCTCTTGATCGTTGACATCGGCGCCAGTGGTCAGATTGGTCGAATAGCCATCGCGGTTCTTGGTCATCACCGCCACGCCGCCGCTCACGGCTTCGTTGAATCCGAAGTAGGCGCTGCCGCGCAGATCGCGACGCTCGAAGTTCCCGAACGCGCCGTCGACAGCGAAGGTGTTGCTGCCGTCGGGTTTCTTGGTGATGTATTTGATCGCCCCGCCCGTCGCATTGCGGCCGTACAGCGTGCCTTGCGGACCGCGCAGCACTTCAATGCGTTCGATGTCGTAGAGCGCAATCTGCGCGCCGGTTTGTCGCGGGATGTAGACATCGTCGATATAGACCGCAACCGCAGGGTCGGCGGTGAACAAGGACTCGTCGGCGCCCACGCCGCGCAGGAAAATCTTTGCCGCGCTGGAGGTGCCGGTGTTGTTCTCGATGATGATGTTGGGCGTGGTGTAGACCAGCTTATCGAGCCGATCGATCTGGAAATTCTCGAACTGCTCCTCGCCCACCGCCGTGATCGAGATCGGCACTTGCTGCAGCGACTCCTCGTAGCGCTGCGCCGTGACCGTGATCTCGTCCAGGCGCTGCGCTTCCTCATTCTCATCTTGCGCCCAAGCCGGCAATGCCAGGCCGGACAGAATCGCAACCCACAATGCGTGACGCGACAGCTTCATAACCCCTCCCGTTCGATGACCTCGAGCCCCGTACGAACATGTTAGCGTGGGGTGAATCTAAATGGTATGAAGATAGGTCATTAGGGCTTGTGACGGAAGGTTGGAGCGAAAGGCGTGCCCCGCAACCGCATCAAAGCGTTACCGTCCTTCCGCCCCATGGTCCCGTTATGATCGAAGCCAGATCGCCAGGGTAAGGAACCTACTATGTCGCGCGGTGAGTCGCAGTTGGCATCACGGTTATCGATGTTCGTCCTGGTATTCCTGACGCTGTATGCCGTCTTCGCCTTCGTCGCGTGGCGCACACTGGACCAAGTGCGCGTCAAGGGGCCCTACTACACCGAGATCATGCTCGGCAACGAGTTGATTGCAGACGTGTTGCCGCCACCGCAGTACATCATCGAATCGTATTTGTTGACCTTGCAATTGATCGACGAACGCGGTCCATCGGAGATCAGCCGATTGATCGAAGAAGGCAACCAGCTGCGAGTGACGTACGAAGCACGACAGGAATACTGGAAGCGCGCCCTCGACGACAGCACAATGAAAGACTTGATGACGGTGACCGCTTCGCGGGCTGCCATGGAGTTTTTCCGGATACGCGACGATGTTTACATTCCCGCGATTCGGGCGGATGACCGCGTCGCGGCGCGCGCGGCCCTAGACCAGATGCGGCAACGATATGAAGCACATCGGTACGCCATCGATGAGGTTGTGGAACTGGCCAAGACTCGTAATGCCGACTACGAAAAGCGCGCCGACGCACTGATCGGAGAGCAGATCCGAACCTTGGTGATTTTGGCGATCGGCGTGGTGCTGGTCGTCGTCGTCATGGCCTGGTTCGCGCGCCGCGCCGCGCAGAGCTTGAGCGCGCGGGTGTTGTTGGTCTCCGATGTCGCCGGGCGCGTGGCGCAAGGCGATCTCACCACCGAAGTACCGCCATCCGATGCCAGCGACGAAGCAGGACGTCTGCTCGGCGCCATCGGCGGCATGACACAAAGTTTGCGTGGACTGGTGACGCGCGTGAAGCAGGCGTCGGTCGAGTTGATGAGTACGGCCACCGAATTCGCTGCCACCAGCCGCCAGCAGGAAGCGACGGTGCAAGGCTTCGGCGCATCGACCAATGAGATCGCGGCGGCGGTTAAGCAGATCGCGGCGACCAGCCAGGAGTTGCTGGCGACGATGGAAGGCTTGAACGCCGTGTCGGGGCAAACCGCCGATCTCGCCGAAGCCGGTCAGTCTGGCCTCTCGAACCTCGACAGCACGATGGATCGCCTCGCGCAGGCAGCGAACGCGATGAGCGCCCGTCTGGCGGCGATTCGCGAAGAGGCGGCGGAAATTACCGGCGTGGTGACCACCATCTCCAAGGTCGCCGACCAGACCAATTTGCTGTCGATAAATGCCGCCATCGAGGCGGAGAAAGCCGGCGAACAAGGCCTGGGCTTCCTGGTGCTGGCGCGCGAGATTCGCCGCCTTGCCGACCAGACCGCCGTGGCGACACTGGACATCGAACAGATGGTCAAACAGATGCAAACCGCGGTGTCTGCCGGCGTCATGGAAATCGACCGCTTTGCCGAAGAAGTGCGTAGCGGCGTGGGGACCGTTGATCGCGTGGGCGGCCAGTTCGGTCAAATCATCAGCCAGGTGAAAACGCTTAGCGAACGCTTCGACACGGTCAATCACGGCATGCGCAGCCAGTCGCAAGGCGCTCGCCAGATCGGCGAAGCGATGGGTCAATTGCTGGATGGCGCGCGCCAGACCTCGGTGTCGTTGCGCGAATTCAACGCCGCCACCGAAGGCCTGCGCGATGCCGTCACGGTTCTGAAAACCGAGATCGCCAAGTTCAAGCTCGGCAGCGACTGATCGTGAAGCCATCTTCTCACGCCCGCAAGGAAGGTCCCTACGTATGCTCGCGCTGACGTTCCGCGCCGGCGACACGCCGCTGGCGATCGACACTCAGCTGGTCGTCGAAGTGTTGCCGCGCGTGACGCTACAAAAAGCCGCGCTGGCACCGGAGGCGGTCGTCGGCTTGCTGCCGTTCCGGGGCACGCTGACGCCGGTGGTCGACCTGTGCTGGCTGGTTGCCGGACGCAGCGCGCGCGGCCAATTGGGCACGCGGATCATCGTCACCCAGGTTGATAGCGGCGCGCGATATGTCGGTCTGTTGGCCGAAGATGTGAGCGAACTGGTCGATAGCCGCGAGACCATCCTGGGTTTGAACAACCTCGATCACACCTGGCTCGGCGAACATCTCGCCGATCAGTCCGAGATGCCAATGATCGTGCATCCATCGGAGCTGCTGCCCAGTGCTTTGCAGCGGCTGTTCGAGGCGAATCCGCCATGAGCCGGTCAGCGCTGATCGCACGCCTGCAGTCGCGCATTGGCCTCGACCCCCAATCGCTCGGCACCGCGGCGCTCGATCATGCGATCGACGAAGCCTGCGCCAGCTTAGGTTGCAGCGATGCCATGGCCTTGCTCATCGAGGTCGAGCGTTCGGCAGAAAGCTGGCAGCGCTTCATCGATTGCATGGTGATTCCGGAAACCTGGTTCTTCCGGGTTCCCGAGCAATTCGAGGACTTGAAGCGCTTCGCTCAATCGCGCCGACCGATGCGCGTGCTCTCGCTGCCTAGCGCCACCGGCGAAGAGGCATACTCGATCGCCATCGCGCTTCTGGAGGCGGGCCTGAGTCCGGGCGCCTTCGACGTGCTCGGCATCGATGTCGGTGCGCGCCAGGTCGCGCACGCGCGGCGCGGGCGCTATGGACCGCATTCGTTTCGCGGCAACACACCGGCGCCGGAGTGGTTCGTTCGCGATGGCGTTGAGTATCTGGTCGCGCCCGCCGTGAAACGCACGGTGCGCTTTCAGGTCGGCAATATTCTCGACGCAAATCTGTTCGCGAACGAACGCTTCGATGCGATTTTCTTTCGCAATCTGCTCATCTACCTGGACACTGCCAGCCGCAAGTTAGCCGTGCAGCAATTGATCGGTGCGCTGGAGCCAGGTGGCATCGTTTTCGCAGGCCAGGCCGAGGTACTGTCCAGCGTCGATACTCGCCTGCAGGCGGCGAATGGGTATGGCGCGTTGACTTTTGCTCTCGCCACCGCGGTCAGTGAGATACCTGCGGCGCGTCCGGCACCCCCCCGACCTTTGCCGCCCGCCAAGCCGCGCGTGCGAGTCAAGGCCGCACCGCCCGTCGCGACACCCGTGGAAGACGCGCTGCAAAAGGCGAGAAACGCCGCCGACAGCGGCGACCTGGACGCCGCGCGCAGCGCCTGCCGCGATGCGCTGGCCCGCGATCCAGAATCTGCCGACGTCTGGTTTCTGCTCGGCATGATCGAAACTGCCGCCGGCAGACTCGAACGCGCCGACGACGCGCTGTTGCGTGCGACCTATCTGAATCGCAATCACGCCGAGGCGCTTTTCCATCGCGCGGCGCTCGCCGATCGTATGGGACGCAACCACGAAGCAGCGCAATTGCGAGCGCGCCTGAAGCGCGTCGGCGCTGAGGTGGCTACATGAGTTCGACGACACCAGACTCCTGCTGGCGGCACATCGGCGTTTACGGCGGCGATCACAGCTGCCCGCAGCTCAAGATCGACATTCATTGCCGCAACTGTCTGGTCTTCAAACGCGCCGCACGGCGCTTGCTGGAACGCGAGATCGAGCCGCTGCCGCCGCTGTCGAGCGCGGTGCAACGCAAAGCCGAGGCCGAGGAGCGGAGCGTGCTGTGTTTTCGGCTCGGCCGCGAGTGGCTTGGACTGCGCTGCGATCGTATCGGCGAGGTTGCGCCTGCGCACACGCCGCGCCGAATTGCGCATCGCGCCAATGGCGCCATCGAGGGCTTGGTTGCCATTCGCGGGGAATTGCATTTATCGGTCGCCTTGATCGAGGTGTTATCGCTTGGACAACGTAGCGAAGTCGGCGGCGACAAATCGCGGTTGCTGCTGCTCACGCCCGATGCCTCCCCGCCCATTGCATTCCGCGCCTCGGAAGTGATCGGCCTGCGGCCCATTCGCGTTGCCGCCATTGAAGAAGTGCCTTCGTCTCTGCCGCCCACATTGACCCGCTGCCTGCAGGGCGTGGTGCCCTTCGACCATGGGCGCATGGCGCTGCTTGATGCGGCCGCATTGTTGCAAGCGCTCGACGAGGCGGTGTATCGATGAACCCGTTGATCGAGTTGCTGCAGGGCGAATTGCGGCGTTTGCTCGACGACTTGCGCGACTGCGTGCGTCAGGCGCGGGACCCCCTCGCTGCGCCCGGTACGCTGCCGCGCTGGAGCGCGCGTACCCATAGCCTGCAAGGCGCGCTCACGGTCCTTGGCAAACAGCGCTTGAGCGATCTTGCGAGCGCATTCCAGCAGTGCAAGGCACCGGCACAATTGCTGTCTCACGGCGTCGAGCTGGCGCTCGATCTGTTGGCCGAGTTTGCCAAGCTGCCGGAACCGCAGACGGGAACCTGGTTGGCGCAAGTCGGCCCGCGCGTGGACGCGGCGATAACCGCGATGGACGCGCCAGCGCCGGTCGGCAAACCGGCTGCAACAACCGACATCAATCCCATCCTCGGTTTGTTTCGCCAGGAAGTCGAAGATCAATGCGCGCAGTTGAACCAGATGCTGCTGCGGCTGGAGCAAGAACCCGAGCGCCTGGACCTGATCGCGCCGATCATGCGCGCGGTGCACTCCATCAAAGGGGCCGCGCGCGCGGTGCGTCTGGAGCCGGCGGTCGACATCGCGCATCGCATGGAAGACCGACTGGCGCGCGCGCAGCGACGCGATGTTGCAGTTTCTGAGCCGCTGATCGAGTTCGCGCTGGGCTCGGTGGATTTGCTGCGCGCCCTGGCGCGCGATGGCGCCATCGACGAGCACCTGCGGCGCAAAGACGAGTTGATTGCGCTGCCGGAAGACACCCTCACGCCGATCAAAGCGAGCGCGTCGTCAGCGTCCACGTACATCGCGGCAGAAGACGGCGACCCGGTGCTGCGTATCAAGGCCAGCCTGGTCGGACGGCTGATCGCGCTTGCCGGCTCGGGCGTCGTCGCCGTGCATCGCCTGCGGCCGTTCAACGAACGTCAGCAGCGATTGCGCAGCACGATCGCCAACCTGGGGCGATTGCTGGACGATCTGCACCATCGCCTCGGCGCACCGGCGCCTGGCACCGCATTGGGCAGCGAACTGGCGGAAGTCCGCCATCAGGTGGCCGACGCGCGGCACCAAACGCAAATCTGGATCGACGATTTCGCCGAATACGCCCGCCACTCGGTCGATCTGAACGAACGCATCTACCAGGCAGCATCGCTGACCCGCCTGCGCCCCTTCCGCGATCTGGTCCTTGGCTACCCGCGGATGGTGCGCGATATCGCGCGGCAGATCGGCAAGCGCATACGCCTGACGATCCACGGCGAGCATGTCGAGGTCGATCGCGACGTGATGGACAAGATCGATGCGCCGCTGACGCATCTGCTGCGCAACGCTATCGATCACGGCATCGAAGATGCGGCGACGCGCGCGGCGCGCGGCAAGCCCGAAGAAGGCGAATTGCGCATCCACGCCAGTCATCGCGCCGGCATGCTCGCCATCGACATCAGCGACGATGGCGGTGGCATCGATTTGCAGCGCGTCCGCCATCGCCTGGTCGAGATCGGTCGCATGAACGAGGAAGCAGCGGCGGCGCTGAGCGAGCAGGCCTTGAAAGAGCACTTGTTCGCGCCTGGCTTTTCCACCCGCTCGGAGGTCACCGAGGTCTCAGGGCGGGGCGTGGGTCTGGACGTGGTGCGCGAGACCGTAGAGCGGCTCGAGGGCAGCGTCCGCCTGACGACGCGCGAGGGCCTGGGCAGCACCTTCCACCTGCTAGTGCCGATCTCGCGCGCCGTCACGCGTGCACTGGCGATACGCGTGGCCGGCGAGATTTACGCGTTCCCGTCGCTGCGTATCGATCGCGTAGTGCGCGCCAAACCTGACGATGTGGCATCGCGCGATGGCTTGCAGTATCTGCCGCTCAACAAGCGCAACATCGGCCTGGTGCCGCTCGCCGAGCTGCTGGATCTGGGCGCGACGCGCGTCGATGCCGAACGCCTGGATGTTGTCGTCGTCGAGCACCAGGGCCGCGTGTGCGGCTTCGTAGTCGACGACTTCCTCGGCGAGTACGATCTGGCTACCAGACCGCTGGATTTGCGCCTGGGCCGCGTCGCCGATCTTGCCGCAGTGGCCATCTTGCCGGACGGCGCGCCAGTAGTGCTGCTCGACGTCGACGACTTGATGCGCAGCGCCTTGAATCGCGAGCGCGCCAGCCTGCGCCAGGCGAACGTCGATACCGCCGCACGGCGCCGCAAACGGGTGCTGGTGGCCGACGACTCGATTTCGGTACGCGAGCTCGAACGCCAGTTGCTCGCTGCACGCGGTTTCGATGTCGAGGTTGCTGTCGACGGTATGGATGCCTGGACGCGACTGCGCGACGAACCTTTCGATTTGCTGGTCACCGATGTCGATATGCCGCGCATGGATGGCATCGAACTGACCAAGTCGATCAAACAAGACACGCGCCTGCGCGCCCTGCCCGTGGTCATTGTCTCGTATCGCGATCGCCCTGAGGATCGCCGCCGCGGCATGGACGCTCGCGCCGATAGCTATTTGACCAAGTCCGATTTTCAGGACGAGAACTTTTTGCGCCTAGTCCACCAGCTGGTCGGCGACGCTGAGGAGGCTGCGTGAGGCAAGAGCAGTGCGGCACGCGCGAGTCTGCAATTCGCGTCGAGGCAAAAACGCGGGAGGCAATGAGCACGGAACGGGGACCGAACGTCAGGCTTCGAGTCGGATCTTGGATTGTCGCCGCCGCCGATTCAAGCCTGCCTGTGTGCGATCGGCCGCCGCCCCTTGCCGCCTGCCCCGACTCTCTCCTCGGCGAGTGCCCGCGCATCTGGTTGCCATGCAAGTCCTGTTCATGTAGCTGGAGCGATGCGTGAAGATCGCCATCGTCCACAGCGACCGGTTAACGCGCGAGGCGATCCGTCGTGCCATCGGCGGCGACCATTCGCTCGTATGGGTTGCCACAGAAGGACGCGAATTCGAAAAACTGCGCCGTCGCGATCCACCGGATCTGATATTGATCGAAGCTGCGATGGTCGATGCAAAAGCCATCGAGTCACGCAGCGCCAGCCAGAATTGGCTGGTGCTGGCCGGCGACGACAACGCCAAGGGTGTCTATGAGGCGCTCAGCGCCGGCGCGCTCGGCCACGTACCGCCGCCGCGCCTGGAACCGGATGGCCAGCTCACGGGTGCACAGCGATTGATGAGTCGCATCCATCGACTGCAATCCTTGATCGGTGAGCCAGCCGCGCCGCGCGTAGCACCGCCGCCGGCCGGCAAGAGCGCTCTGCCGATTCCAGTCATCGGCATCGGCGCCTCCACCGGCGGCCCGCAAGCGCTGGCGCGCGTTCTCGCCGGGCTTCCCGCAGGGCTCAATGCTGCGGTGATGATCGTGCAACACATCGACGCCGATTTCTCGACCGGTCTGGTGGAGTGGCTGTCGTCGCACTCGATGCTGCCGGTGCAGCTTGCGCGCCGCGGCGACCTGATCGAACCGGGTCGCGTCTATCTGGCCGCCAACCAGGGGCACATGGTGCTTTTGCCGTCGCAACAAATTGGATATCTCGCGCCTTTGAAGAACGATTTACACGTCCCCAGCGTCGACACCTTGTTTCAGTACCTCGCCGATCACCATCGACCGGCATCGGCCGCGGTGCTCACCGGCATGGGCAGCGACGGTGCGCAGGGCCTACTGAAGCTGCGCCATCGCGGCTGGCATACGATTGCCCAGGATGAGCCCAGCAGTGCCGTGTACGGCATGCCGCGCGCCGCCGCCGAATGCGGCGCGGCGGTGCAAGTACTGCCGCTCAGCGCCATCGGACAGAGCCTGGCGCGCCACGTCTCCGGAGCGATCAGCCGATGAGTGCCATACGCGTTCTCATGGTCGACGATCAGGCGATCATCCTCGCGGCGCTCAAGCAGATGCTGGCGCACGAACCGGACCTCGAGCTGCGCGGCGTTTCCGACCCGCAGGCGGCGCTGCAGGCGGCGATCGAGTTCGAGCCGGCAGTGATTCTGCAGGATCTGGTGATGGAGGGCCTTGATGGCCTGACGCTGCTCAAGCGCTATCGCGCCCACCCGCAGCTCACTGATACGCCGGTGGTTATGTTGAGCGCCGCTGAGGAACCGGAAACCAAAGTCGAGGCGTTTCGCCTCGGCGCCAACGATTATGTCGTCAAGCTGCCGAGCGCGCTGGAGTTAGCGGCGCGCATCCGCTACCACGGTCGCAGTTATCACAACATGCGCCAGCGCGAATCGGCATTCAGGGCTTTGGTCGAAAGCCGCGCGGCGCTGGAGTTGCGCCAAGCCGAAATCGAAGCGCAAAAGGCGCAATTGGAAGCGCAAGCCAGGCAACTGGAACTGGTCAATCGCGAGCTGGCCGACAGTGCCCTTTCCGACACGCTTACCGGGTTGCGCAATCGCCGCTATTTGCGAGTTTATCTGGACGCCCCGCTGGGCGAGCTATCGCCGCCGAGCGGCGTCGATGAACGCCGCCGCATCATGTTGCGCGAGCGCGCCACGTTTTTCCTCTTCGACCTGGATCACTTCAAGCAGATCAACGACAAACATGGCCACGACGCGGGCGATGCGGTGCTGGTCGAAGTGGCGGCGCGCTTGCGTCAGACGCTGCGCGAAGGCGATGCGACGATGCGCTGGGGCGGCGAGGAGTTCCTGATCGTCGCTCGCGGCCTCGACGACGAGGCCGCTGCCGTGCTCGCACAGAGAATCATGCAGGCTGTGGCGGCGGTACCGATCGTTATTCCGCGCGGCCCGACATTGCGCGTCACGGCATCCTTGGGGTTTGCGTCCTCGCCATGGTGGCGCGAGGAGCGAACCGAGGACATCGAGCATCAGCTCTCCATCGCGCTCGCCGACGCCGGGACTTATTTGTCCAAAACCGATGGCCGGAATCGGGCCGTGGGGATCTTGCCAGGACCTGACGAAAGCTTCAGCGAGCGCATCGATCGCATCAGCCTTGGCCCCGGATTGTTGCGCCAGGAAGATGGTCGCGGCGTTCGCCTGGTGAAGATCGTCGGGCCTTCGTGAGTGCGCAGCGCGGCACGGCATCGCACCACGGCCGATGCGATCATGCTCGCCGCAATCTTCTCTGCTGCCACTCCCGGTGCTTTCGGCGAACTGATTTGCTGCGTTCAACGTCGAGGTTGAACCACCTCGATGGTCTCGCCATCCGGCCCGGCAAAGACGGCGCCCGAACACGCACCGAAGCCCGGAAGCTCGATTTCCATCGCCAGCAACGGGAGTGCTCCAGCGGCCACCAGCAAGTGCGTGGCGACGACGACATCGTCGGTTTGCAGCGTCATCGCATGAATGCCGATGTTCGGCGGATGCGCGCGCGGCGCCAGCGCGATTTCAGGCGCATCGACATCGAGATACGCGAACATTTCCACGCGACCAGGAACGATGTTGCCGTCCTTCATCAGGTTCACATTGTGGATACGCACGGGGCCCGACACGCCAAGCAACGTCGACAGCTCGTCGAAGTCCAGCACCCTGTCGAACAAGGTGCGAAACCCGAGCGCCTCGTAGAACGCCCGTGAACGGGGCAAATCGCGCGTCGCCAGCGCGATCGTTTGCAGCACGCTGACGTCGGTATCCAGCGGCCCGCGCAAATCGCCACCACGCGTGTACGCAAAAATGTCGAGCCGATGACCATCGGGATCCTGGGTAATCGAATCGTCGACCGCAATCGACTCGCTGACCTCCCAGTGGCTCGGATGATCCGGGCCCGTGCCGCCGGCCGAGAAGATTCTGGGCAGCAATACATGCACATCGCGCGCGCGAAAATTGAGCGCGTAATAGCCGCTGGCGCAGAGCAGATTGTCTTTGTTCCACAGCGGCTCGCCGACAGCGTCGCTGGCGATCAGGCGCAAGCGCCCAAGACCACTGTCGTCGGCGGCAATCACCGCCACTTCGCCGCCGCAAGGCGACCGCAACCAGCGGGCCAGATCGGCATCGATGTCTGCCCGCTCGATGAGCCTATAGCCGAGCGCATTGCGATAAAAATCCAGACTTCGATCGAGATCGCGCACGCCCAGGCTCACCGAACGCACTTCGCTGATCGCGTTCATTGCGGGATCGGAAACTGGCGCAGTGCGGCCCGGATTGCCTCGTAACGCTGCGCCCACCACACTGGCGCTCCCTCCGGCGGCGCGTACTCGCGCACGCGAAAGTCCACCGGTGCGATGACGATCGGCAGCGACTCCGCCGTGGCGCCGGCGGCGAGCACGAACAAATCCTCGGCCACATCGTTGCCCATCGCCAGACATCCTATCGATGCCGTCGTGCCGTGAATCATGATGTCGCCGCCCAGGTTGTCGCGCTGTTCCGCCGCCGCAACCGCGCGATCGTCGGCGTTTGGATAGTTCACCCGAATCGACAGGTGATAGCGGCTGTTGGCGTTCAAGAACTCCGAGCGATACACGCCTTCTGGAACCTGCAAATCGCCCTGCCGCGTTTTTGGCCCCAAGCCGCCGCTCATGCCCAGGATTGGGTAACTGAGGACTCGCTGCCAGGCGGCGTGGGCAGACGCACGCGAATACACTTCGAGCACGCGTTCGTCCTTGAACGCAACAAAAGCCAGACGCTTGGGCGGATAGTCGATATTTGCCGCAGCGAATGCGCCAGCAACGCGCGTACGCACCAGCGCGCCGTATTGCGCGACGCGTTCTTCCACTGTGTAACCGCCATGCGCACGCGCCAGCGCCGAGCCGATAAGCGCTTCACCGCGATCGCTCATGCCAAAACCGGAAAGTAGGGCCAACGGAACCAGGGCGACCCAACGAAGCCGCATCGCCGCAAGCTCAAGCGCAGCGAACGAGCAACACCGTGATGTTGTCGGATCCACCGTGATCGAGCGCCGCGAGGATCAAGTGGTCGACCGTTTCCTGCGCGCTCAAGCCGCGGCCCAGGATTTCGCCGATCAGTTGATCGTCGACTTCCTCCGTCAACCCATCGCTGCACACCAGCAAGGCTTGGCCGGGCGTCAACGTACCGCGCAAGGTTTCGATCTTGAGCTGATCGGGGAGCGTGACGCCCAACGCCTGGGTGACGACATTGCGATGCGGGTGGGTGCGCGCCTGCGCCGGGCTGATGGCGCCTTGGTCGATCAATTCCTGAACGTACGAGTGGTCCTGCGAAACCTGCCGCAGCGAGCCGTTCCAGAAGTACACTCGGCTATCGCCAACCCACGCCACTTCGTAACTGTTGTTGTTGACGCGCACCGCAGCCACCGTCGTGCCCATCGGGCGTTCGCTGCGTTTTTCGTTGGAGTGGCGGATGATTTCCTCATCCGCCTGCTGAATCGCATCGGCCAGCGGCTTGCCGCGATTGACCTCGCGAATCACCACATCGCGCGCCAGCGCGCTCGCCACTTCGCCGTGTTCATGACCGCCCATGCCATCGGCCACGAGCCAGAGGCCCATATCCGGATCGGCACAGTACGTGTCCTCGTTATGTTCACGCCGCAGGCCGGTGTGAGTTCCGTGACCGAATTCAATCATGAGCGGCGGCACATGCGCTTTAAGGGGAGGAGGTTAGAGAAGCTCACGCGAATCCGCCCGAGCACGGGCCGCGCGTGATGCGAATTGCTGCAATGGTTTGAAGTTGAGCAAACGTTCTACCTCCCCAATCACCGATAGGATGCCGCGCGCGCCATGCGCTTGCAACACACAGTGTGAACATCCAGCAGTTCCGCTTCCCAGTCCATCGATTCATCGCTTGTCCAACCCCCATCCCTTTACGTATGCTCCGCCCCCTTCGATACACCCCCCTTTGGAGAGGTGGCAGAGTGGTCGAATGCGCCGGATTCGAAATCCGGTTTACGGTTCTACCGTAACGTGGGTTCGAATCCCACCCTCTCCGCCAGTTCAGTTTCAGACCCACCCGACCCCGCGAAAAGCTTGAAGAGCTGCGGGGTTTGGGGGGTTCTAAGTCCGCGATTTCGGCAGTAGATCAAACCCTTCGGAAACACCAGCTTCAAGACCACATGGCGGTCTTTGAGCGCCCCGGTTTGCCAGAGCTGGCGCGGGTTTGCGAGGAACTGCATCGCGGTTCTAAGTGACTCATCAAAACTGCGCGCTTTTGGAGTGGCGTTGGCCTGTTCCAAGAGCACCGCGCGTTCGGTTTCCATCGTCTTGATCTTCGCCTCGAAGCGGATTTGCAGGCTCGGGGAGTCGCACTCCAGCAGCTTGTCCATGGCTTGCTCGATCTTTTGGCTTAGCGTTTGAGCCTCACGGCGCAGCGTCGCAGCGCGCGTGGTGAGCTGGCTTGAGCGATAGTCCCACCAAGTGCGCACCATCTTGCTGACCACGCGGTGCATGGCCGGTGATGGGGTGAAGCTGGCGAGAGCCGTCTCGAACTGGCCTTCGAGCTTAGCGCGCGGGGTGGACTTGCCGTAGACAGCGCAAGCCTTGGAGAAACAGTAGTAATACGGGTGCGTCGTGGTTTTGCCGCGGCTGAAGCCTGCGGTCAGCGGCTTGCCGCACTCGCCGCAGAACACCGAGCCGCGGAGCGGGAAGGCTTCCGCAAGGTCTTTGCGCGCAGGCGCGATAGCCTTGCTGCGCGAGCGCTCCTGGATTTTCTGGTAGGTCTCCAGGCTGATGAGCGGCGGATGTTTGGCCGGGCGCAGCGAAACATCCATCTCATCGGATTGGATGTAGCCGGCATACACGACGCGGCTCAACATGCGCTCGACCTCTTGATTGGTGATGCCGCCTCTGCCGTTCTTCGGGAATTCGGGAAAACTCTCCCAAAACCGCATCAGCTCGGCCTTGAGCGCGAACGCGCCACTGGCATAGCGCTCTAAGCCTTCGGCGATGATGCTGGCGAGTGGCTCATCGCGCACCAGCATGCGGCCTCCGGTTGGGCAATCCACGTACATGTACCCTCGCGGCGCGAAGTGGACCCACCACCCATTGAGCATTCTTGATCGGCGGCGGTTTCTGGTCTGCTCGGCGTTCTTCTGCCGGAAGTGCTGCGACATGGTCGCCAGGATGTTCACTTGCAAGATGGAATCGGAGTCATCGCGAAACTCCAGATTGGGTGAGACGAGCCGTGCGCCGGTCGCAGAAATCGCCTCTCTCAGCTCAATGTGTGCCTTCATGGATCTTGCGAGCCGAGAGATGTCATCGACGATGACAGTGACGCCATCTTTGCGATGCTTGCGCAAAAAACTCAGCATCGCCTTTATGCCGGGCCGATCAATCAAGCCGCCGGATTTGGAATCCTCGAACGTCCCGATGACGGTCAGATCGTGGTAGCGCGCCCATTCGACGCAACGGGTCGCTTGGCTCGCGAGCCCGTCGCCTTGTTTGGATTGCCGCACCGTGGAGACGCGGCAGTAAATCACCGCTGGTTTCATGGAGTTGTCCTTTCTTCTTGTGTTGTACTACTTGTTGTTGAACTGGCATCGCTCGCCATTCCGGCGAACAGCTCGCGCGCGATGACCGAGAGAACGGTCGAGGCCGCATCCAATCCGTAGCCGGCATCGACGGTCATCTTGACCATGTCCCATAGATACGTGAGCACTTCGCGCTCCTGCGCTTCGGTCAGCTCCAGCTCTGCGAGATCGCCATCGTAATCGCTGAACTCCAGCGTTGGTGGTTGCGGCCCGCCCTTCGCGCTGGCCGGTAAGTCTGGTGTGATGTCGTGAGTCATGTTCTTAAAGCCCCCCTTATCAAATGCCGCGCGCGTTTTCCTCCTCGTGTCGTTGGCACCTGCCCTCAACAAAAGGGTTAGCACGGCCTGGAATCGCAGTGCAAGAAAAACGCGCGGGTCAGCTTTGTTGTACCGCGCACCACCGGCAAGCTCGGGAAACCGGCAGGAGACCGGCGCGCTGATTTCGGCGCGCCGGCTTGTTCCTCATAGCTTGACCGCTGGGATCATCTTGGGCTGATCTTGCGCCTGCGCTTCTCGCTCGGCGCGCATCTTCTCCAGCTCCTCACGCGAGCGCAGCGCGATTTTTCCATCGAGCGGGATCGCGGTGAGCTGGATGTTCAGTCCGTCGCCCTTGGTCGGCCACGCCGCGCCGATTTTGTGCCAATGGCCCTTCTCATCCTTCCCCGGCTCGACGCTGTAAGCGATATGGCTCGGGCGGTTGGATTTGGTATCGCTCAGATCATCGGTGCTCATAGTTTTACCCCTTGCAGTTGATTGAAGATTTGCCGTGTTTGGCCTTGCCGGCGCGCCAGCTCGTACTCGCGCCTGATGTCGCGGCGGGCATCTTTGAACGCGCGCTCAATCGCCGCGATGCTGTCTTCGCGCGCTCGATCCTGGCTGGCGCGGATTTGCCCGAAGGCAGTGCCATCCGGCGTCAGCTCCGGTGTTGCTTTGGGTGTGCTGCGCTGCGCGCGCAGCGCCTCCATTTGGCTTCGTGTGACCATGTCCGTTTGCTCCTATCGAATGACGACGTGAAACGTGGCGCCCGCCTTCTCGGCCCAGTTCTGCCACGCTTTGCGCACGTTCTTGACGATCTCGGGTGGCAGTCCTGCGCCCAGGCCATAGAAGGTCAGCGTGCAGCCCTTGAGCGAGATGTCCGGCTCCGGCAATTGCGCCTTGCCTTCGGCCAGCGCTAGCGCGTTCACAGTGCTGGAGGACTCCAGCCCATCGGTCAGCAGCACGATGTGATCGTCGTTCGCGCAATCAAAGCCCGGATGGAATTCAAGAAAGGCCAGGATGTTGGTTGCGCCCTGCGCGATGTTCGGGCGCGTTGGCAGCGAACGGATGTATTGCGCGATCACGGCGCCAACGTCTTTCGGGCGCTTATGGCGATCAATCTCATAGAGGGCATCGAGCATGTTCGCCGGATCGTTGCGCGCGCCAAAGGTCTGCACGCGCACCACATCGCCAGACTTGAGCGGTGCGATTTGCTCGGTGACATAGTTCGATGCGACGTGCGCGAAGTTCGCGTGCGCCAGCAGCGGATTTGATCCGGACAAATCAATCGCCACATGTACCGTCTTGGCGTGCGCCGAGTAAGGTGCGGTGAGCGACAACATCGAGAGCGCAGCGACAGATAGAAGTTTCAGTTGGGTCTTCATTTCGTGCTCCTGGTGGTGCCCAATGCAATGGCATTGAGGATGTCTTTCAACGTGATCGCGCGAATCTGTTTGAGCGCCGCTTCGACGCGCTTGATCTCGGCGCTGTAGTCCTGATCGATCACCGTGCCCGCGCTCGCGAACCGCATCTGCTGTAACCGACGTTCATGTGGCATCAGATGCGTATTGATGGTGCGGAGAACCAAACCGGCGATCTGCGCGAGCAGTTGCTCATCGCTCTGCAGCAGCAAGCGGTCATGTTCGTCGGCGAGCACCGCGAACCGCGCTTCAGCGTCTTTGCTCGCGCGGTGGTGCGCCAGCCCATCGCGCAATTTGCTGCGCGCCAGCGTGATCTCGCGCACATTGCGCTCAATGGCGCACAGTAGTTCGTGCCCGGCATAGACGCTGACCACCGACAGCCCCCCAATGCCCAGCGATAGTGCGAGTACGCCAGTTGGGGACGTGACATTGGCGAACAGCGCATCAATCCAGCTTTGGTTTGCCCCAGGCTCTCCAAGCGACGGAAGCGCACCAAGCGCCGGCAGTTCGAGGGTGGCCTGACCGGGTACACCCGCATCGGAGTAGAGCATCGCGGCGATGTAGAACCCGCCCCCAACCATAAAGGCGACGATGAAAAACACCGAGAGCGTGCGCACCAGTGCAACGATTGGATGGTGCGGTGACCGGTTTGCAATGACATGGAAAGCGGTCAACATGATCGCGGGCGTGCACGCCATCAAATGCGGCGACCAGAAATCCTCGCCGTCCGTCATGTACTGAAAGATGCGGAAGTACACCTCCCAGTCGATAACGCCAATCACGACTAGACAGAACAGACATAGCGCGACGATGACCATGCGCAGCACGGTGCCGCGCACGCCGTTCTGGAGTTTGGCGAGCGCTCCGGTCGCCATCAGTGTTTCTTTCAAACCAAAAATCGCATTACCGGTCATGACGCATCTCCTTTATGCGGGCCACTGCATCGAAATAGTTGGGCGTGCTCAGCGCTAGGTCCGGATGTGCGCAGAGCATCAATTGCGTAAAGCAGGCAATCGCTGCGCTTCGCTCCTCGTGCATCTGGCGCAGCAGTTGCGTAGCGCTTCTGCAGAGTCCTTCGCGCTCGGCGTTCAATGCCAGCGCTAGTGTCTTGAGGTCAGGCACAATCAGGTCATCGACCTGCCGGCCGATATCCGCCAGCGCTTGCGTGAGTTCATTGCTCAGGTGTTCGTTCATCGTCGTGTCCTTTGGTGGTTGGGGTTTTGTGCTGCGCTTTTGCTCTTGCGTGGAAACAGCGCGCGAACAGTGTCGAGCAGTGCGCGCACCACACGCCTCGCAAATTGCTCGCGCTGATCGGGATCGGGCGCATAGCGCCACACGGGAAGTGCCTTGAAGTACGGCTCATTCACCAGCTTCAGTGGCCGTCCGCCCGCGCGCGTGACGATCACGTGCCCAGAGTTGGGATCAAGAAAACGCGCGATCTGCTCGGGCTCCATCACGCTAACGTCGCGGTAGGTTTTTCGGCCCGAGTGCTTATCCGTCTCGACCAAAGTACGCTTGCCGAGAAGCTCGGAAAGGAGCTGGCGGTTATCAGGATGCGTGCCGCCCATCCACCACGTGACATCGGCCTCGCCGATGAAACTGCGGTACGAATTTGGGTAGTGGAGCTTCATCAGCTCCACCGACTGAGCTATCCCAAAACAGAGGAGCCCCTGCGAACGCGACGTGGCTAAAATCGCCTCAAAAACTGGGTTATTTTTTTGAGATGGCAGTTCGTCACAGAGTAGAAGCGTTAAGCCCTTACGCTTTGTCTCCAGCTCAAACGAGTACGCAGTGAGATTCGTCAGCATTCGCGCGAAGCGACTTAGTTCTTCGCGAATTGAGTAAATGGACGGCGTGAACGCCACCACGATGTCATCGCGTCGCTTCAGATCGAAGAGCGAGAAATCGCTGCGCTTCAGAACCGCGCGGACGTTTGGAATATCGAGCCACTTGGTTTGTTCGAGCAGCGTCGCGCGCAGCGAGCCGAGTGTCTCGCCCGCAGCAGTTACCATGGCAGACGCAGCGCCCGCAATCACGCCATCGAACGCCGGATTTTTCAGCATGATCCGCAGCAGCAATTGATGCGGCTCATCGCCCTGCGTGGCCTCAAGACCCTCGTCACTCGTGACGCGATAGCCGTGAATCAGCAGGTCGCGCACATACGGCAGATTGTGATCTGACGCCGGATGGATGGTCAGAACATGCAGGATCACCCCGGCCAAAAACTGGCGCGGCAGGTCATAGAAGAACGGGCTCTTGTTGCCGCTCGGCGTGACGATCAACGCTTCAGCGATCCGCATCGCCGCCAGTACCGCCGCACCCTCATCCGAGAGTTGCTGGCACTCCTTGATCCAGTCGAACGGATTGAAGCACGCGCTCTCAAATCCGGATTGATGATCCGGATCGATTGGAAACCACTGGCGCCCATCATTCCCAGCCAGCGCACGCACGATCTGCGCTTTGGGATCGATCACAAACGCGCTGCCAAGCCACGTCGCCAAAATCGTGATCGCAAGCACCGTCTTTCCGCTGCCGGTCTGCGCAATCGCAAAAAGATGGCGCTTGGGCGCAATGCCGATGGGCTGCAAACCCGGCAAGCCAAACATGTAGGCGCGGCCCAGCAGCACATGGCCGGGCTTGAACATCAGCGCCAACGTACCCAGCGCGCCAGCAAACCCACCCGTCGAGCCGCGCCGACCAAACAGCCGCGTCCGCTCATGCCAGCGCTTCAGCGCACTCCAGGTGCGAAAGAACGGCCGCCACGGCAGACGCGGGAACCAGCAGTACTGATCCGGCGAGTACAGCCCAAGCCAGCGCGCCAGCACCACATACAGCGTGCGCACCGCGAAGGCCCCGCCGACAGCGCAGAGGACGGCAGGCACCGCCTCAGACGCCTCCACGCCGCACGCCCACTCCAGTAGCCCCGCCTTAACCGCCAGAGCAAGCTCGGACACATCATTCGCGAGATCGCCAAAGGGCGCGCTCATCGCTGCGGTCCACGATGATCGAACCCGGTGATGCGCCGGATCACCGCAATCACGATCTTGACGACGAAGTACCAAAACACCAGCGTCGCCGCAATGCTGAGCGCCTTGAAGAGTTCCGGCGAAATCGCGCTCGGGTTCATCGCGATCAGGCTGAGGGCGAACTCAACAATCCACTCGCCTGGCCCCATGAAAATCTGTGCGCGTGTCACTGAAACCTCCCATTCGATCTTGCCGACGGAATGGAAGCGTGCCCCGGTGACTACCCGATTTTGCTCGTACAATGCTCGTGGCTGGTCCGTACGACCTTTGACGGGCGAACCAGATTGCTCAACAGCGCGCTTGCGGGAAGCGGAATAGGACGGACACGGTGACGACCCACCTCGAACACAGAAACCCTGCCGCTAAGCTTTTCCCTGACGGATATGAGACGTGGCAAATCCTTATTTTGCGTGAAGCCCTAAATCAATACAAATTCCAAGACGCAAAGAAGAAGTCAGACGAAACAATTGCACGCGCTATTTCTTCGCAAACTAATATTGAAGTGCATCGCGAAGCAGTCCGTCGATTCCTTGCGAACTATTACGGATACGACAGCAACGGACCTCTCCTTCCCTTCTTGCATGCAGTTGCCTCATTTCTTTCGCACGACCGCATTAGATGCCTCAACATAGCAAATCTGCAGAGACCGATTGAAACAAAATACCCGCCAATCGAACTACTTCCGTATATAAGCGACCTCAATAATCTCTCCGGCTTTGATGATGAGTCACTCTCGGCGAATTATGAGCGAAAAGTCCGCGATGGCCACATTGTTAGTTTATGTTTGAGAAGATCAAAAGAAATGCGGCATTTCATCGTGAGCGAGAAAACCTCCCTCACACAGGTTGACAAGAGCGGCAGATCAATCGAAAGTTCCAGAGAATCAGTAGGATGGTTCCTGCCATCAGTCAGCGGACCTCTAATTCTGCTAAAGGACACACAGTTTGGGCGATTCACGCTAAAAATCGCCCTTGGAGACTTCCGGGCCGGATTTCCAGGCGAACTGCACATTCTAAAACACAGATCACCGCTACCGGACCCTCGTGCATGCCTCAAGGGCCACATGGAGCAGTTCGTCCGTCTCGAAAGCTGAAATTCTCTTGACGCATTAACCAGCGCTTAATAATTATAGGGCATAATCATGAAAGCGTTCAAAGACGACGAGCCTGACAAGGGAGAGAAAATTCGCCTTGTTTCGGCACCATTAAGCGAGTCCGCAGCGGCAGAATCAACTGTCCGGGCTTTCTTGGAAAAGAGGAGAATGATGCAAGAAACGTTGGGAATTCAGCTTTTGCAAGCTGTATATGATTTTGACCACGCCCGTATGGACAAGCTACTCGAAGAGGGGGCGCCAGTAAATTATCAGGACAAGGAAACGCTAGCAACGGCCGTCCATTTTGCAGCGGCAGCGGGTGACAGAGTAGCGCTGTTGCGATTACTGAAGACGAACGAGTGCGATTTGTTGGTTAAGGACCGCCGTGGAAGGCTTCCGGCGACTCTCGCAACGATCGGAGGGGCAGATGCAGCGGCTGCGCGTCTTTTGTCTCATTTACAAAGAAAGCAGGCGATTGAACGCGGGGTCGATTTCTCATTTCTAAGATACCAAGTCTAGCGACCGCGTGCACCCACTAACGACAAACCGGACGAAACGCAGCCCAATCGGCGAGCGAGATCGCCTGATTTTTATGCTCCTGTCCCGGATCAGATCTGAGCCGCTCAACGACGATTTTCTGAAACGCCTCAGCAACATCCAAGGGGTGCTCTAACGACCTCGTTGCTAATAGTTCACCGTAAACCGCCGACATCACAACGGCGGCAGAGGATTCTCGTATCGAATAAAGTGTTCCGAGGATCGAGCCAGCTCCCGCCAGTATGAATGCTGTGGTCATTCCGATAAACTCGTCTGTGGACTTGGAGACATCGGATAGTGCCGATTGACAAGTGGACAGGCAAACTAGCTCAAGACCTCGCATACGTGGCAATCGAAGGACATCAAGAACGGTTAGGGTGACAGCTGGTTCACCCTGTCCACTTGAAAGGAGAATTCCGGAAGACTCCGGACTGTCGGCGTCAAATTGCCCATGGGTTATGAAGTGCAGATGGGTAAAAGACTCTTTCTGGGAAAGCCGTTGTGCGATGGATGTAATTGCCGACATTGTTGCAGAACCACTACCAATGTGTTCTGAAGAAGCACCATCCCAAGCTAGAGACCTTATTAGCGGCCACTCTACAGTCTCACCATAGGTCAGATCTCCCGTGGGATTGATGAATGCCGCAATTGAGGGTGGACGCGGTTTTCTCTTAACCTCACTTTGGTGCATGGCGAGTAATGAATAGAGCCCTGGCGCAAACCTCAAAACACGATCTTCGATCAGAAAGCGCAGTCGTCCATCCCGAGTCCTGAGCGCCGTGTGGATGGGCAAGGCATCTAGATCACCGTGGGTGATAACCGTAAGTGGACCGCTATCGCTTATTTGATAGCGCGTCCTCAAAAACTCGATGATTGGTTTGTAAAAGTGGACCCAGAATTCCTTCCCGAGTTCCAACAGTGCTTCCTGAAAGTCACGAAGCGCGGATGCTCGTTCCGATGGCGCGGAAGCGTACAGTGCCGAGTCACCAGCGCGAAAGATCTTGAGCCACTCTGCTGTAACACGACTCGTAAGTGTCGGAAGCAATAGCACTCCTAAGTCATGCGACGTGTCTCCCGTGAACACGAACACCGAAGTACCCAGACTTGAAATCGCTGGCAGCACCAACGCACCAGAGTTCGGCACCAGCCCTTTGATCTGAGCAAGGCTCATGGATGCAACTAACTGCTTAGGATCAATTGCTTCGTTCAGCAGCTCTGCGGCGCGCTCGACGCTTCCAGTTCACGATATCGCGCTTCAACAACCTCCGCCTCCGTGATTGACCGTCCCGAACGGGTCGCGAGGACGGTGGCGTCCGAAAGAATGGCTTGCCTGAGCAAAAACGTTCGGTTCTCCTCAACGAAACTCAGCGCCTCATCAGGTCGACCGCTATTGGCAATTACCCACGCCCCGAGTGCGCCTACTTCGTTCGCGTCCGCTATAAACGTTTTTTTTGCGGTCCTAGTCACAGCAAACGCAAGAAACTTGTCCCTAAGGACTGAGACATGCCTTAACCTAGCTTCCGCTTCGGCATATTTCCCGCTATGCGCAAGCCGGCGCGCATGAGCGACATCGAAGTCTAAATGATTTGATTGTATCCACCTCAGTTCTCTCAGACGATCAACAGCAGATGCACCCAATTCACTTGCTAAAATGGCTGCCTTATGATCTCCTAATTTTTCATGATAATCGGCCAACAACGCATGGGCGCGGTACACCATTTCCAAGACATATGCTCTGAACGACTCCTCTCTCGGAATCAGGCTTAAAAGCTCAATTGCCGTTGAGCAGTCAGAAATGGCCTCACGTGTCCCTCCGCTGCCAGAGTTCTCGGCAATCACACCTGCACGATGAATCATCGTGGAGGCAAGTCGACAAATTGAACGACCTCGCTCGCTGTTTCGAAAGCGTCGGATTATCTGTCTCCGAATATCGATAGCTCGATCAAGGTCGGCCATCTGCCCCACTTTCAAACCAAGAGCAGCGCGCACGTTGCTGCGATTAAAATAACAGCTGGCTAGGTCGTCAAGCCAATCGCAGCCATATCGGCTCGGGTCGTCATTGTAAGCGCCTTCCAGCACTTCTATTCCTTGATTTATGGTTGCCTCAGCAGTCTCAAAACGTCCAAGGCTGGCATAAGCCACCCCCATGTGCAGGAAGCAGACTGCGTAGATTTTAGATATCTCTTGAAACCCTTCTTCCGACGTTGACGTACTCATGGATAGAAAATCTCTAGCAGTACTCGCGGCAAGCGAATAAGCATCTATTACCTGATTTCGCGGTCTGTCGGGGTCAAGAGTCCAAGCAAGTGCAAGGTTCATAAGCCCGCGTGCATAATGAAATACTGAACGGGTTTCTCGACTTTTCGCGTATGCTGTCGAATAGTAACCGATACTCTTCTCAAAGCACGATGCGGCTTCTTTATACCCAATTGAAGTCGACGCTCCAAGATTATAACAACCAAGGTCGTGATAGGCCTCAGCTAGCGTTTCGTCTTCGTCGTGGAACAGATTGATAGTTCTGGTTATATCACTGAGCGCCTGTGCATTGAATTCGTAGTTTTGTTCAAGCAAGTGACGGGAACGCTGAAGCAAAGAGTGCCTCAACAGATCTCTGTCATTACCAAGTCCTTCGGCTATGGCTATCGCGGAGGACAAGTCATTGATCAATTGCTCGGGGGCATAGACGTTCGACGCCTTTTTCGCGACATACTGCATCATAAGAGTGGAGCCGATGGCTTTTTTCAATGGCGCAGAAAAAGATTCGTCCGGGATTAAGTTTAGAGCTGAATAATGCCATTCAATGGATTTTGCGTAGTCTTCAAGCGATTTCCAGTAGCGCCCTTTCTTGGAATCAAGATGGGCTATTGCACGGTCTAAATGTAGATCTGCGCACAGTTCATGAAACCTGAAGTCCGAGGTATATTCTCGTCGTTGGGCCAGTGCGCGGGATTCTCCAATGGCACGGTCAAGCCACACTGCAGCTTCAGATACTTGGCTGGTGTTGAGATCGTATACAGCTCGAAACATTAGTTGCAACAGCAAGACCGACGAAGTATCGCGCATTTCTACATGATCAAGATAGCTCATCGCCGCCTTGCCCACCTCCAGTTTAACATCGAGAGATTTCAGCCTTTCAGATCGGAATACTGACGCGCAAAGGGCTGCGGCTGCGAGTGGCTCTCCAGATTCGCAGAGATGTTTCGCATAAAAGAGTCCAATAGTTTTGTAGTATATTTCAGTGGATGTCTGCAAAAAAAGACGCGCCGGTGCTTCTATTGGTAACAGTAAATGGATATTTGGATCCAAATGAGCATTGAATGCACGGGTGCTTTTTAGTGTCGCAACTGAGTCGCTTGGCACTGGACGGCCGAGGGCGAGCCATGCCAAAAGATACCCAAAAGCACGTTTGGCGCCATCCATGAGCATCTGTGCGCTATTCCAATTCCAATGAGTAATTGAATCTTCAATCTCCTTTATAAGGAGAGCACAGTGTGTTTCTGGTCCAGCCAATATTCCGATCTTTAGGCCAGTCTTTTGAAGGAAAGTTGTAGCTTTCTGTTTTCTCGCTGCTTTGCGTTCAGGTTCGCTCATCCTTCTGATTTTCCGTCCGGCGTCGAGCACCGAGAGGTTCCACTCCAGAAACGCTTGATCTATGTCGCACGAGTCATCCTCAATGAGCTTTCGCAATTGGAGATCGAGCGCGTCCAGGCCATTTTCTGTCAAGCTATCAATAAGCTCAAACCGTTCGTCTAAGCTACACGCCGTGCAAAAGTGATAAAAAATGAGATTCAGCGTCTCTTCAAAAGAGTCGCCGTGGTTGTCGGTTACTTCGTCCATTGGCATCCTGTTCAGGAGACCCAAATGGCGATCAAGACCTCGGTCGCCAAAGGCGTTCTGTGGCGGGCGATTGCCCGTGTACTTTCTCTACTGCAATAAAGCCCGCAAGTTGTCTCGAACCAAGCTAGCCACCTCGACAGCTGAAACGGCGTGCAGGCGGCCCAAAGCATCGAGAACAACCTTAACGTCGGTTGGCTGGGAGGGCCTTCCGTTCGTGGAAGTGAAGGGGCCATCGGTCTCCGTCAATATCCGATCCAAGGGTATGGCCCGAACCATCGCGGCGTGGCTTTCATTGTTCAGCATTCCAGCATTGATCGAAAAAAAGCAGCCTAGATCTAACGCGCGCTTCGCTTCATTTTTTGTGCCGGTGAACCAGTGGAGGACAATCCGGCCGCGCCCAGGCGGCAGGTACGCCTCGACGTGATCGAGCACGGTCTTCGCTGACCGCACGCTATGAACTGAAATGATCTTGTCTCCGGCATCAGCGCAGCGTTGAAGGACGTGCTGAAAAACCCGCTTTTGCGCATTGAGTGACCTAAAAAATCGCGGCCCTGCGTCCAGACCGACCTCACCGACGTAACGCGTCTGCGAGAGATAGTGATCCCAAAGATCGATCTCACCTTCGCGCTCCGCAACCAGTTGGGGATGCAGCCCAAGTGCGGCGCGCACATGCGTGGTTCCTTGAGCCAACTCGTGGTTGCGCGGCCAAGCACGAGGCGTTGTCGTAACCGCAAGCGTGAACACCCCTGCCGTTTCGGCGTTCCGGACCGCCCCAACATGATCTGGGTACAGATCGAGGTGACAATGAAAGTCCACCAGCCCGTTGAGATCAACCATGCTCACAGACCAATCATTTGGGTCTTGCGACGACGCGATTAATCAACTGCGCCACCTCACCCATTCCGCGACGGTAGACATCCGCAAGCTCGTCAATGTGTACAACTACGTCAGCGAGAGAGCCCGGCTTGTGGATCAGAAGCTTTGCAAGCTGAGGCTTGTCCTTCAAGCGCTCAATGGCGTACTGGAAGGACCGAACTTGTTTCCCTATCGACTCACGCGTATCCAGCGGCTGAGCATGTAAATCGTTCACGGTGTAAGTCGTCGCGTCATTGCCCGCACCCCACGCCGCCATCAGCGAGGCACGGCGGATCAGACAGGGTAAGCAGTAGCCGCAATGCTCGATGCCGAGTCCTCGCCATCGCCCCTTGGTAGGCGACGAGCATGACAGAGAGTCCGCCGCTAGCTTCTTCAGCAGAGCTGGCTCACGGCATCCCTCAGCCATCTCGCCCTTCGTCTTGTCCCAGTAAGGGTTGCATACCTCGCCGTCAATGCCCAGTGCGGCGAGCAGGTCGTTCCATCTCGCCATGTAGTACGGGTGCGTGGTGCGGGTACTGTTCGATCCCAGCCGCAGCGGATCCAACGGCACATTTAGCGCGATCAGCCCGTTCTCCGGGACGCGCAGCGTGAACCGCCTTCCCAGCCCTGTGCCTGCGAAGACACCAAGAGCGAAAAACAGGAACGACCGGCCGCGCGTGCTGTTCTCGGAACCGACGCCCTCGACCAAGCCGTTGTCGAAGGTCATTCCCACCCGAAGCCGCTCGAAGGAAGACACGCTGTAGTGCTTCTTCAAGCCTTCGAACAACTTCCCCTGAGCGTCGCTCGTTGCGCTCTCACCGAAGTGACTAACTAGCAGCGGCGTGGCGCCGCTCTCAAGCAAATCAATTGCACCGATGAGGCTGTCCAGCCCGCCTGAGAAGAGGCTAAGTGAGTCAAACGGCGGAGTGAACAACCTAGGTGGAGTGACCTTGGCAATCGTGCCGAACCTTGCAGGACGCGCCCTGAATCCGATCGTCCAGCGATCACCGGTCAAGAAGTCTAGTGCCTTGTTGATTGCAAGTGCCGCGGCGTTCCACCGCGCCAGATCACTAACGGGAACCACCAGTCGGATCTCCCGTGTCCACGAGTCCTGCGATTGCTCGCCACGCGAGATGCGCGTGTCCGCCGCGTGAACATGCGCAGCCAATACAAGCAGATCGATACCCATCTCCGAGGGGAATACTCCAATCGAATTCAGACTGGTGAGCGCACCTCCAATGCCATGGTCCAGGAATCTTTCGCCGGCGACCAGCTGCAGATAAGTCCTCTGTTCGTCGGCGCCTGCCGCCACCTCAAGGCGATCGTCCAACCCGAAGCGGCCCGCAATAAGTTGTCGCTTCATTGATTGGCCTCCGCATCGCCCAGGGTCTGCAGGATCGCGAAAGCGGACTCGTACACGCCATCAACAAAGCCTTGGATCCGCTCTGGCGTGAGGTTGGGGGTCTCCGCTCTGGCACGCGTCAACGCGTCTGCTACCGCTCCGCGAATGAAATCGCGCAGCTGCTGCTCCACACGGTGCGCAGCCTGGGCGTCCGCCGGCATGGTTACCGCCTTGGCCCCGATGTCATTGCAGATGCGCGCCTCGATGGCATGAGTGGCGTACAACTCGAACACCGTTTGCATCTGGTCTGGCGTGAAGGTGGCCAGGTCAGTAAGCCCTTCGCTCGCCAATTCAACGATGGTTTCGATGTAGGCCTCTCTGGCGATACCTTCATCGACCGTACCTGCGCCAGGGCAGATGTAGTCAGCCAGGCCAACGAAAATCTCGGTGATTGGGCGTCCTGCCAACGACTCCAGGTCCAGGGCGCGCAGCGCTTCGCGCACGCCCCGCGCTTGCGCGTCGGCCAAGAAACCCAGGAGCCGAGCACCGGAATTGCGGGACGCCCCCATGCGTTGGGCAGCCTGACGCGAGCCACCCGCCGATGTCGAGACATACTTTGAGACGGCGCGGCCGAGACTGGCCCGGTCACTGCCGCCAGAGCCAGCAAACCGCGTGAAGCTGTTGCGAGCACCGGCGAAGCGTTGTGGATCAGCGGTCCTAGGAATCGGGGGGGCGGTTTGGCGGCACTGGTGGCGTGTTGCCATCGGGCGCCGGCTGCCCGTCCGGTCCTGGACCGATGGGCGCGGGCGAAACAGGAGCGCCCGCGCCATCGGCGTCGCCCAACCATGAAGGGACAAGCGGCGTTCCGCCGCCAGGTCCACCGTAGGCCGTCGAAGTTCCCATCAGCGCGCTCCCTTCAGATCCTTGAGCGCCAGTTCAGCCGCAGCTTTGAGGCGGGGGTTGTTGGTGACCTTGCCCCAATCCCGAAGCAGCTTCGTGAGGCGCGCCAAGGCGTCGGTGTCCTTGACGACCTGCTGCCAACCGCTGACCGCCCAAGGCCCGCACTTCCCACTCGGCAGCGCCTCAAGGAAGTCCATCAGCTGACCTAGGAGGGCAGGCTGCGCCTTTATGAGGACGAGGAGGCCATCGACCCCGGCCGGTTTGGTGTCGAACGCACCTGCGCCCATGATCTTGCTGCGCACGGCCTCGAACACCTTCTCGGCCTCGGCTTGCATGAGCTGCTTCAACTCGGCCTCGTAGCCCTGGACCGTCATCTTGCCGCCGAACAGCTTCTCGACGACGCTGGCGAGGTGGCCCAGCACCGACACCGGGCCGAAGTAGTCCTTCTTGTCCTTGGTGACGAACAGGTAGGGGCGCAAGTCGAGACCCGATAGCTTGGGCGAAAGGCCAGCCCAGTCAAGCACCGCTTCCGACGACTTCCACTCGGCCAGGACGACGCTGTCCGCTGCATGTGTGGCTTCGGTCGCCTTCTGGCCCTTCGGCGTGGCGTCCTTGTGCTCCCCCGTCGTCAGCCCGGATTCCAGCGATTCGAGGTCATCGCAGATGCCTCGCGGATGGACGGCCGCGACGAACGCGATTTGCTCGAACAGCCTCGGGATAAAACGTTCCGCGAGCATGAGCTTCGCGAGTACGGGGAGCTTGATCTCATCGCCGAAACCGCGAGCACTTGCGGTACGCTCGCGCAGCAGCAGCGTGTTGAGGAAGCGTTTGATCTGTCGCGGGTTGCCCTTAGCGCCGCTGGCTAGGATGGGGCCGATCTGATCGCTGAGAGCCAATGCGTTGTTCGCCTTCTCGGCCTGACTGCCCAGTGCCGTCTTGACGGTCGCGGCGTCCAGCCCGCCCGTGGTCCACGGGCGCTTCAACTTCTCCCGTGCCACGGCAATCAGCTTCGCATAGTCCGCGTTGTCTTCACCGATCTCCGCGCCGGCCAGAAGCAGCGTGACGTAGATGCGCGTCTCGGTCTCTCCCAACGCGGGGATGCGGAATGGAACTTGAATCAGCTTTTCGAGATAGTTGCGAGCGTAGTCTCGCGGTCCGGTGCTGTCAGGCAGGTCGGGGAAGTGCTTCCGCACCGCATATTCGATCATCGCCTCGTCGGCTGCGACCACAAACGCCGTCCGCGCAGTGAATACGAACAGCCGAATCGCTTCGAGCGTTTCGATCGCCGTGTCGGGCAGGCAGCGGTCGAGGTCGTCGATCAGGACGACCAACTGGTTGATGCCTGCCTCCTTCAAGAGTTGGTCGAAGGCCTCCCGGAACGCCTCGACTTCCTCGGGAACGTTCTTCGTTTCACCTTCTTTCAGGATGCCCTTGACCTCCTCGATGGTCGTCTCAAGGTTCTCCTTCGTTGCAAGCTTGCCAGGGTCAGCCAGCAATCCTTGAAGCGAGCCGACGATGGCACCCACCTGCTCAGGCGTGGGAATGCCGGTGAAGGCAGTGACCGCCAATCCACCTGCTCGCTTGGCGACCTTCAGCCAGTCGATGCGGCGAAAGACATCCTTGACGGCAACAGTAGCCTTGGTTAACGCCGGACGCTTCTCGACTAGGCCCGTGACGATGCCTTCGATCAAGGCGATCTTTGCATCCTCGAAGCCCTGAAAGCGCCACCCATTGAACTTGAGGCACAGCACGTCGCTCTCGCCCTCGAAACCCGCCTCGATCATTTCGAGGACACTGGACTTGCCCGCGCCCCAGTCGCCATGCACGCCGATCGTCACCGGACGATCGGGTTTCGCGCGAAGCAGTCCGATGATCGTGGCAGCAATGGCCTCGTTGTTGAGTAGATCGACCTTGGTTTCATTATCAGTAAGGATTTTAATGCTCCCTATCCAAGAAGTTCTAGCTGGTAAAACGTAGCATAAACTCTGCGATTAGAACAGCGTATATGAGCTCGATTGACCTGCATTCGCGTCAACCGAGCACAAGAACAAAGCGAGCCGCCGCACTGCCTATTTCCACTGCAAAGCAGCAGTAACGCAAATCCAAAGGAAAAGCCAGCCTGCGCAACGGTTCATTGATCGGGTCATCTGGGGTCGGAGCCTGGAAAACTGGAGATCGAAGAGCGACGCAAGATGTGTGTTGTAATACAACACATCTTGGCAAGGGGGCCCGCTGCGCGCCCCCGTTGCATCCCTCCGGCCAAGTGACCCGCTTCGGCATTGAGCCTCTGCGTGCCACGAAACGTCTCGCCGTTTCAACACGCGCAACACGGGCTGTTGCATCGCCGTTGAGAACCTGCTTGATCCACTTTGCCCCGCATTGTTTTGCTCAAATCTCGCCCAGCCGGCTAACGCATCTCGCCTTTGGCAAAAAGATTGGAACGTACTTGAGTACAGTAACCAGCATCTGAAATCCGATGCGACTAGGTTGCCAATGGCACCAGTTCCGGAAAAAGTCTGCCAACGTTATGCGGATACGCGCTCGATCCCAAGCGCCCCCCAAAAATTCGACAAGGCAGAAACGAATTCATCAATCTCCCTTTTCTCATGCAGGGGCGTCACTGACAGTCGTAGTCTCGGCATGCCCAATGGGACCGTAGGATACTTCATAGTAGTGGCATAAAAGCCACTCGAAAGAAGGCTTCGGCTTAGAGCTTCGCACGTTCCGATAGCACGTTCATGCGGCCACGCCACCGAGCTAACCACCACTGGAACAATGTGAGAGTCGCCAAGTGCAAGGATGCCTTGTGCGGCCAATGATCGCCGCAAATACGAAACTCTTTCAAACAGTTCGTGTCGTAAGTCGTCTTCTTCACAAGCTATTTCCACGGCCGCGCGAGCAGCACGTGCGACCGAAACGGGAAGCGTACTCGTAAAAATAAAGAATCTCGACACCAGCCTCAACCAGTCAATCACTTCAGCATCACCCGCTAAGTAGCCACCAAACGAACCAAATGCCTTTGAGAGACTTCCTACCACTAGGTCAGGCCCATGCGCCGATGGTAGTTCCACCGCAAGACCGCCGCCTCGCCCAAAAACACCAACCGCATGAACCTCGTTGAGCAAAAACAGTGCACCAGCGCTACGGGAAATCGAGGCCAATTCCGCGATTGGAGATCGATCACCCTCCATGGAGTAGATGGACTCCGCAATCACAACTTTCCGACCGAACTTCGCTTCCTCAATAGCGAGTTTGCACGATGCAACATCGTTATGTTCGAAGACCTTTACCTCAACGAAACCCGGAGAACCTGATCCGGCAGCTAATCCCGCACCTAGACGCATCCCGTCGATCAATGATGCGTGATTAAGTCTGTCGGAGACAAAGGTAATGCCTTCTTGCGCTCGCCCAAACTCTTCAATCAAAGATACCACCGCCGCGAAATTCGCGATAAAACCGCTCGAAAAAAGGAGCGCAGATTCCCTACGATGAACACTGGCAAGGCATTTCTCAAGTTCAACATGATCTACGTTAGTACCTCCGATATTGCGGGAGCCACATGTACCCACCCCATTTGTAACAAGTGCCTCTCTCGCCGCTGCAATAACCTTCGAATGAGCGGAGAGCGACAAATAGTCGTTCGAACAAAAGCTAATTACAGGGCTGCCAGACGAATCAAAAAAGTAACGCCCTGGCGAACTTCTTTCGACCAGTTCAAACTTCCGGCATAGCCCCGCGTCCTTGATTTCCCGAGTACGCTTACGAGCAATGGTGTTGAGCCAATCAAATGGTAGGCCTTTACTCATCAGCTGTGTTCATTATGAACTGAAAACCATGCATCAATTCGAAAACGGCGTCAAAGAGCGGTGCGATCTCTGAAAAATCATGCTCAACACAAACGAGCTGGACGCCTTGCGTGCAGTTCCCTGAGCCGTGAAAGCGTTTCTGCAAGAGGTCGAACAACAATCTACGCCTTACACGATCAAGGCCCTTCTGTGGCTCATCAAGAAGAATTACCTCGGGCTCCGCCGCGACAACCTGAGCCAATGCGATTCGCTGTTTTTCACCACCACTCAAACCATCGCCCCCACCCATTCGGTAATGCGCTGACTCTTGAACCCCAAGTTCCAACAGCAAGCTTCGCGCATCCACTCCCTTAGTTCGAATAAAAAGCTCAACATTAACCAAGGCACTTAGGTTATCAAGAAGTTCCACGTCTTGGCTGAGCCAGTAAACAACCGGCCGACAGCGTCCAGCTCGATACTTGCCAATGAACTTGGCATACTCCGACAATAGTGTTGTTTTGCCGCAACCGGAACGCCCGAGGAGAAGACTCCATTTTCGCCTCGGGAAGCCATAGTGCACATTTCGTCTCAATACTCGGCCATGCAAATTAGCGGGAACCTGGAACGTAACCCAATCTGGATCATCAATTACCATCCCCTGTATTGACAACAGTACGGCTGAGACATAAAGAAGCTTTTGCTCTTTGGCAACCTCGGCCAATTTTTCGTACGACGCCCTGTTGGATTGTGAAGCTCCCTCAAGTGCGGCCTCGTAACTCGCTCTGATCGAGTCCGACCTCGGTAGCAGCACGGAGAACGCGACAAACCCGGGTCCAAACAATGCCGAGACGGCGTCCGTTGCTGCGGCGGTTGTTGGTGCTTCCAGCGACAACGGCTCGCCCAACGACTTCTGACGTTGGAGCAAATGATCGGAGACTAATTGACGCGCGGACTGATCAAACGCCAAAACAAACAAATCCGCAAAATAAACCACGCCACCCGGCGACAACACACGCGCTGCCGCAAGGACGCACCTCGCGCGTTCATCTTCCGACAATAGATAGAATACCTCCCGAAAAACTAGCACATCACAAGTATGTGGCGCCCTGACCGAGTGGTCCTCAAATTCTCTGACTCCGCCGACGCTAAGAGAAAAGCTGATTCGCGGATCACGCGGCTTAGCCTTAGCTGCTTCGTCAATCGCGCTTTCTGAAACGTCAAGACCCAAGTAGCTAAGCGCAGTATAAACTGGGCGCCTGGAAAACGCACTAGCGAGACGAGACGTACCACAACCAAAATCAATAACTCTTAATTTTTTCAGCAACCTAAATGTCGAACAGTTCTCGTAAATTCTCAATACAAGCTCGTCATCAGCCAAATCACACGCCGTAGCAAGGTCGTCCGTGTTGTGGAAGGTACCGACATGCACACCCGACGCCCAATCGAGCTTCGAGTAACGGTTATTCCAATACTCTGCGCGTCGATCAGTCAGCATTAGCTAGCCCCCGACAACAGGGCGTTTTGCAGAAACAGCCCGATTAGTGCCATCTGAAAGGCGATTAGTCGCACGAATATAGATACTAATGGATCGCTTACGGAAGACGAAGTCGACACGGTCGAACTGATTGCGGACAAGACCTGTTTGACGCCAATCCATCCTTGCTTCAGCCCATTTCCCGGCTCACACTTAAACCAGCCCGCGAAGAAGCGAATCGCAGTAATCATGAGCAAACCAAAGACTACGCACAAAAACGGCTTTCCATATTTAACTCCGAACCCGGTTGTCCACTCCATAAAAAGATACAACGCCGAGGGCAGCATCAACTTCGCATCAAACCTAACCGTATGATAGGCAATGTCTCCAGCTGCGCTAGCTGGCTGCCGTCCGGAATAGTATAGTCGGGGCCGAACATCCGATAAGAAGGCTCGAATGTCGTAGGCCAGCGCCAACTCGTCGAATGATTTGTTGGATAATTCATACATTTCACGGGTCAAGCTGTCGACAAACGGTTTGGGGAGCGTGATGGCACCGGAGATGGTCGAATTAGCTATCTTAAAATTTGGGCGTATTGTGGATAATGAGTTCTCATCGGCGGTGATTGAAAGGCGTTCGAGCTGAACATCCTTGAGCGCGAGAGATCGGAGTTTATTTAACTCGAGGACGATATTACCATAAGTGCTGGAAAATGTACCATTTACTTGATCTATCAGCACCCTTTCAATCGCCTCTCCACGAATGACCAAATTTGATTCGATCCTCGCATTCTTAATCGCCAGTTCCCCTAGCGTAACGCCTGAGTGATCCAATACCTTCACGGCATCCCCGACGATATCGACATCGGACATTCCAAAACGGAGGAAAGGACTGCTCCCTTGAGGACAACCAGGCTCCTTCCCTTTTAAGCCAGGTGTCATAGCTAAGCTTATTCTGCTAATTCGAAGTTTAGAGAGTTCCAGCTCAAAGTTCGACCAACATCGGCTCTTATTTCCAACGATGTAATTTCCAAGCGCAACATCGATGTCCAACTCCGTTGACTCGGAGGATTTCTGCCTGTTCGTTCCCGCTATTTGGATAGATGCCGCATTGACACGCTCGATACTAACGGTGGGCGGAGAAAGAACAGCTAAAGCATACTGTGCGTCGTCGATAGCGAGGCGAAGCGCGTTTACGTTGAGCCCCGTTACACGAGCGAGTCTTGTTGAAGCTCCCTGACCAAAAATTATTGACAGATCCAGTTGATACTGAGATTCGTCCCGCTCAGCCAGGATGGATAACGCCTCCAAGTTTATGTCCTCAAATTGAAGACTCAGAGAACGATAGGAACCGGAGATATTCGCAATTCCCGCCACCTCGAGCCTCAGTTTAGGGGCTTGCCGGTTATTCGTTTTGGAACCGGCCCGGCGAAATCTTACGACATTCTCGGTGTCAACTACTGAGGCAACCTCAATGACTTCGAATGATATAGAATCTAGCGAATGAGGTATCGTTATTTCACAAGGGGTACGCCCGCTGTTGATGTGAAGCCTCAGAGACGACGCCGTGCGACCTTTGTGTAGCTGACAGGTTTCGCTATTTGATAGTTGCTCATGGTTCTCGATCGGTCGTGCCCCCAATGAATGATAGGGGGCGCCCAATAGAATGAGCACAAACAGTCCGAAGAACCTATTCACCGGAAACCCCTTGTCGCTCACTCGATTGAAGAAAATAGACCATTAGAAATAGCGTCGCTATGACCAGCAAAGCCAGTCCTGCTTGCGCTTGTGACCAATATTGGTGGACCTCGCTTAGTCCGTCCCATACGGACGCGCTTCCCATTCCTATGGTTGCGCGGAATCCGTGATCAAGCCAGAACCACATGACTATTATCGATCCGCAAATAATAAGTGGTCCACGCTCATTGTAGAGAAAGGCAGTTGCAGCTCGTTTCGTGCCGATTGAAACAAGATTCTTGTAAGCCTGTTTGCTACCACCATCGAACCGCAGTAACAAGATTAAGCTCCAGAGTGCGATCCCATTTATGAAAACCCAAGCGCAGGTAAGTAGAGTTGGGCTGCCTACGCCGGACGCTACAGCGATCTGACCATATAGACCTGTCGGCAAGAGAGCAAACACAATCATCACAATGCGAAGGCAGAAACCGACGGGCGTGAGTCGATAGGAATTTTTTTGCGTCCTCGTCCCAGGCGCTAATGCTATAGAAACGAACCAGGAGAGAGTTCCGATGAACAGGACAGCCATCGCTGCCGGCAGAAAAGGTGCGTTTAACTTGCCGAATAGCAGTAGCGCTGGGGACAGGTCGTTTGTCGGCATTACTCCGGTGTCCATTAGCCTGCCAATTAGGAGTTGGATCGGCATTAATAGCCCAAATATTGCTACAACGACCGATGGAAATAATCCAGTCCATCGCAAGAGGATATCTCGACCAATGCCCGTGATCCTATTTCCGGACGGCGCGAATCGCAATATTGATGATGACGCGCCTTCGGCGACGGTGGTGATGATCCATGGAAATAATACCAGGGAGACTACAAATGCTCCAACTAGTGCTACGAGGAGGCCGGCAGTCGTGGCTGGACTCCTGGAGGCAGCGAAGTACGCACTTAATGACGGGTAAAGTGTTCGGAAGTTCCCTTCGCCGACGCTGGGGGAGAAATGCATTAATATGAACGTTATTCCGATCATGAAGGCCGCTGGCTTAATATATAGCCTGAGCCAGACTGCGACGCGGGTCGAGACGTGTCGCTGCGACATGTTGACGTTAAAACGCCTGTCCCTTCGTGTCAGCGCGTGAAAGTCGAAGGCACTTCGTCCAACCCAGTAAGCAATTCCGACGCTGAAAGGAATTTGCGTCAGTGAGATAAAGTAGTTCGACGTTAGGAGCCAAAGCACCCCGTTCTCAGAAATGAAACGATTCAACGCGACGGTGTAGATTATGCGCGGCAGAAGAGCGACGGTAACAAGCAGCACGATCGTTATCTTTACCAGCCGTGTATCATGTGGGTTTAGAGGCGAGCACGCGAATCGCAAGAACTGGGTGGCGATAAGGGCCGAGAGTACCGACGTAACGAGAACCGCGGCGGATGGAGCAGACCAAAGCTGAATCAGTAGGTTGAAGGCATCCTTGACTGATTCCATTAGCTCGCTCCCTCATGTTATCCACTTGCTTGATTCCGCCAAAGCTCCCATTTCTTCTGGATTTTTTCGTGATGCAGGCCCCAGAAGGACTCGCTAATTGTTTGGCCCCCTAGATCGCCCCGACCAAGGTCGAAGAAGTATTGGAGCGTTCGTTCCCCTGTCGAGTCGATTGGTTGGGAGATCTTTATTGGTGAAGAGTAGCCCTGTCGTTCAAAGAACAGACGAGCGTAGCTTGCACCGTTGGTCCCATACAATTTAGCTGCAAGTTTTTCAACCTCGGATTTTCGAATGCTGTTCTTCGGCACGATCCACCAGTCTGTGCTGATGAGCGCGGTGTCGGGGTATACGCGAAGCAAATCGCAGTCGGTGGGGGTTTTGTCCCCGCAGAGCTTTTCGTGCACGCGAAATGCTCGACCCGACCATGCTGCGCCGTAAACTACTTCGCGGGTAGTCATGGCGCTTTCGAGTGTATCGCCGGAACTCCACCACAGGACTTCACCTGCTATCTCATTCAACCGCTCTAGTGCTTGATTGGTAATGTCGTCTACTGCGGCCGGATCCCTGAGATTGTATAGCTCGCTGTCTGGGTTACGTCCCATCGACAGGAGAGCCGCCTCGATGTTGCCGATTGGCGTGTTCCTCAGCCCGCGTCGGCCTGGATATTGTTTTATGTTCCAAAAATCTGACCAAGTAAACTTGTTTGGCGCTTGCTGCGTTTCTTCTCCCCGTGCAAATGCTACGTACGCATATTGCAGGACTGGGATAACCATGTTCTCTTTTAAGACCGTTGCGGTCTGTGGATTGTCGAGAAATGATCGATCAACAGAGGTGCTATTCAGGTCAATGTCTAGAACGTGGAAAAGCTCGCTTCGTCGTGGATCCATTACGTAGTGCGCTTCGACGTGAACGAGATCCCAAGCATTTAGTCCGCTTTTGATTCGCAGAGACAGCGCGCCATAATCTCCCGCCCAACTCTCGGTTCGAATTGGGACTCCAGCCTCTTTGGCGGCTGGTTCAACCCAGGTTTGCATCAAATCGGCCTGAAACTGCCCGCCCCACGATACTATGTGTATGGGTTCGTTAGGCTTGGGGGCGTCGGAGCACGAAATGGGGGCCAGGATCACTAGAGTGATAGCAGCTAATGCATTTCTTTTCCATTTCACTCGCCACCTCCGGTCAATCGTTTCCGAACTTTCTAACTGGCAGCTGTTGTAAGGTCGCCGTGTTGGTTCGACGAGACTCGCATAGGGGCTTTGGTTTTGGCTAGCGTAGAAATCTCGCAAATTCTGACCGGAGCCACGTTTGGGCACTGGAACGCGGTGCTTGCCTTGTTCTTCTGCGGTTTAGCGCTCGCCGGCAACGTCGTTGCCGGCGAGCCGTTCGGCTCGGGCGCGGGTGGCGGGAAGGCTTCGTCGGAGGTCGCCAGACGTGCGGCGCTGAACTGCTTGAGGAGATCGGGCGTGGCCAGCGCAGACGGGCTGACGTACCTTTCGGCGGCGGAAGATGTCACCGATACAGTTGTGTTCGCATCGACGCGCTCGTCCAGATGCTCATTGAGTTCACGAGAATCGCGGATGGAATGTTTTCCTTCACGCTTCGCTGGAACTCTTGCGGCTCGTCTTTTGACGGATGGTTCTCCGTATCGGCGAGCCGCTCTTTCTGACCGCTCCGGCTTCGCATTAAATGTTTGTTAACCCCGCTGCGGTAAGCTGGATTCAAAAGTCCTCCCGTAGCGGCGGGTCATGGAGGGCCTGGGCGGTGGGGACAGATGGGAACAATGCGCGGATGCAGCAAGCAAAGGATTGGAATTCTCGGCAGATTCCTCTGGGAATCTGCCGACAGGTCTGAGACCTTAGGGCCAGACCGTTCGCGCCCTGATTTCGGGTGCGACCATGACTGAGCCGTTGGCAGCTTTGTTCAATGCCGTTCGCAACCGGCGCGAGCTTGAGCGGCTCGAAAAAGCACAAAAGGAAGCGCAGCAGCGCGAGCGGACCGACCAGGAGAAGCAGGAGAAAAAGGAGCGCGACGACGATGAGTTCGAGACGATCCTGTTCGTGACTGAGCTTCAGCGCCAGATTGCCGAACTGGAAGAGCGGATGGCGCGCAACTTTGAGATTTTGCGCGGGACGTGCGGCGATGATGTGATCGGCGGCATGGCCGCCACATGGTTGAGCCGCGAGGAAGCGGCATCGCTCACGACCGATGACGAGCGGCTCCAGGCGCTCTCGAAGAAATTCCTCAATGAGGACGATACGATCAAGCCGCCCTATGTCGATCTTGTCGAAGCGCACTATGTGCGCGATTGGAGTGTGGTGGACAAGCTCAAGAATGGTCCGTCCGAACCGGCCATCGAGACCGCGACCGCGCAACCCGAATCAAGGCCGGGAGGCGCTGTTCCGTTCTAGCGTCGCTCGTTTTCAACGAAGCGCTTTTCCATTTCCTCAAGATAGTTCTCGCCATACTTCTCGATCAGCTTGGCGCGCGATTCCTTCATCCGCGCCTCCAGGAACACGATGCGTTGTTGGACGGCAGCCTTCTCGATGATCGTATCCATTTCAGCCGCAGCATTTTCGATGGTCAGCCAGCCAGAATCCCATTCGCCGATGCGAAATGTGATTCCGACGCCGACATGATCGCCGTTGACGACGAAGTACTGAGATTGATGGCCGCGCCGCTTGATTTCTTTGCCGAATGACTCTCCGAGCGCCTCAGCGGTTACGGAGTTTTGAGTGCCATAGGAGATCACGACGCCAACGCCGCCCGATTGATTGCTGTAGCGGGTAGCTGCCGCCTTGGCGCTGTTGGCATCGGCAAGTGTCTCGGCGGCAACGCCTGGAAGTGCGGCAAACACGATGCTCAGAGCAACGAGCAATCGCACGAAATTCAACGATGTCTGCATGGCGAAAGGGGACGGTTTTGCGAGCATCGCGGGTGCCGTTTTCCCCGCGAGCCACAAACGGGGAGGGGGCGGGTTTTGGTCGAGCGACCACGATTCCCGCTTGACCGTGTCCTTTGCACGCGCTAAGTCAATAAGGTCCCCTTTTGTCTAGTCTTTGCCGGGGACATGAGAAAGGCCCCCGCATGGCGTTGATTGGCTATGCCCGCGTCAGCACCGGTGAGCAGTCGATCGATTTGCAGATCGATGCGCTACAGCGCGCCGGCTGCGAGCTGATCTTCGAAGATGACGGCGTGTCCGCCACGCAGCGGGATCGCCCGAACTTCACAGCCACCATGCGCGCGCTCAAGTCTGGCGACACCTTGGTAATCTGGAAGATGGACCGCGCCTTTCGCTCGGTGCTGCACGCGGCCAGCACGCTGGAGGAATTCGCCCTGCACGGTATTGCGCTGCACTGCCTGACCGAGCACATCGATACCAGCACCGCGATGGGGCGCTGCATGTATCACGTGCGCAATGCGTTTTCCGAATGGGAGCGCGATCTGATCAGCGAGCGCACAGTGGCCGGCATGGAAGCCGCGCGCAGACGCGGCGTGCGCATTGGCCGTCCGCCGAAACTAAACAGCCAGCAGATCGCCGAGATTCAATCGCGCATGCGGGATGATCCGGGGCTTGCGCCATCAAGCGTTGCGGACCTTTACGGTGTCTCTGTTCGCACGCTTGGCCGAGCTTTGGCGAAAGCCGACGGTTTCAGTAAAGCGCAATCACGTTCGACGGCTAGCCTTTAGACCGTCAATAAGACGTAGCCAACTTTGCAATGCACGAGCGATTGTCACTGGCGTTGTTCATGAGCGTTAGTTTGTTAGGGTGTTATTCAAAAGTACCCGTGCCGATCTCGCAAGTAACACTATTGCGCGCGATTGTCACGCAATTTCCTCAATGCAACTCGTGGTAAGCGCCCAATGAGTTCTCGGAGCTCGATTGCGCTCATCGCAGATAACCAAAGGTCTAATTCGCTAGTTTCGCCGTCTGCTTCGGGCCGAAAGCGCTCGTTTTGGACCGCCGCTTTGACAATTCCCCATTCTACCTCGTATCGATCAAGGTCATGGCGATGCCTAACAGCGGTTTCCAACAACCGGGTAAGAGCGTCTGTAAATTCTCGCCTACCGTCGTATCCAAATATATGCGCATGCTCATGTAGAAAGATTGCCAACGCCCCCGCAAAATCGCTTATGAACACGCTCTCCGCTAAGAAAACATCTCGATCATTGTAAGATCTGCCAGATTTCAGTTGCCCAAGGACAACCTCGGTCAAAGCAACAGTGTAACTGGTTCTCCCCTTATTAAAGATCGCAATGATCTCTGGAGCCAGTTCCTGAAGCACCTTTGACAGCAGTCGAATAGCATTCTGTTCCGCCCCTGTCGGTCTCCGCTGATTATTCTTCTTTGATTCCTCTGTGGCCGTTTCCTGTGCTCGGCGAATTTCATCGCCGGCATGGAGCACACCAAAACTCCGAAAATAACCGGGCAGCGCGACCTTCCCGTCATCTCGCCAGATGCGCTCTAATCGGTTAATCTCCAACTGCTCCATAGGGTTCGATGAATGGGCACTTCGCGCATAGTACTTTTCGCCGAATACTTCGTTTACTGTTTTCGACGGCCAACGATTACGTATTGACTTAGCCATCTCACTCAATAGCGAGTGTCCCCTTTCCCAGCATGGCTGCGCGGCCATCACAATGGCCTTCTGACCGTCGATTCCGTACTTTAGGCCGTATCGGGCAAAGTGTTCGTAGAATAGTTTCATGACCTCATCACCAAACGCATTGCGATCTCGGTCCTTCATGATCTTTCGTTCGATCGCTTGATACTCCTTCTTGATTACCAGGACAACTGGGATGCCCTCGATTTCGCCTCGCTTGAGATTTCGGTAGAAGACATGACCTAGCTGATCGGTTGAGTCGTAGATAAGGAATCCATCTCCAAAATCTGACCAGCGTTTAGCCCCTAAAAGAGGGTTTACGCTATGGAAGAAATGGGTGAGCCCTTGTTCCAGCGCCTTCACTAGCTTCACAGAGCAGCCAGGTAGCAGGAGCACTGTGCCGGAAACTGGGCAATCGTTGTTGTAGAAATCGTATTCAATAGGTGATAGGTGCGTACCAGCAACTGTGCGGTGTGCAACTCGCAAGACGGCAACGTCGTGACCTGACATGGCAATGGGCGTGACAGCATGGTCTCGCAAAAGACACGTCGCGGCGACTTTAAACCCCTCCCCGTAATGCCCCACGTCATTGGCGCCCTTTTCGCTTCCGAGATAAAAGAGTCGTTCTAAGTTGAACTCTGCAGGTGCACTAATCACGACATCATTGCCGATCTTTCGGATGATAATCTTATCCAAGGCGCTGCGGTTTGCGTCAAAGAAATTTTGCATCAGATCCCGCGCAATGTATGTTTCGTCCCAATCGACGCCCCATGCGGTGGTAACCGCACTCGTTGAGGTACGGGCGAATGTCAAATTTCCAGCGATATCAGACCGAGCAAGCGTCTGCTGAATGATGCTCATCTTCATGTGATTTTCGATAGCCTCATGCTGAATAAAAGAAGACCTGATTAGCGTCGAACGTCGGCGTTAACGGGGTAAAGAACCACCAACTGATGCTCCACGTGTGTACTAATAAAAACGTCATAGCGCTGATTATTGCACTCAGTCCGTAAAAACGTGAGTCTTGGAATACAATCTTTCTTAGGGGCCAGCCCCTGGCGCAGCTCAAGGGTGCGCGCGTACCGCGCCATCTGAGCCGGTATCCCCAACCTTCTTCCGCTTCGCTCCATGCCAGGCTGGGTGATCCCCTTCCGGCTCTGCTGCCCTTGCCCTTTGCCTCCCCGGTCTCGCCGACCGGCAGGGGTTCGCATGCGCGACCCCAAACCCAAGCAAAGGAGCACACATGCCTACATTCAACATTCACTTCGGCCACGATCATGGATTCAGCGAGCGAGAGATCGAAGCCGCATCGCTTCGTGAGGCTTTAGAAACGGCGAAAGCCATCGAGGTTGTCGATGCGGACTTTGTCGGTCACTACAATTGCAGCCTTGATGCCCAGTACATCCGCGTGTTGGACGCGGACGACAACGAGCTGTGTTGGGACCATCCCGATGTCATTCGCGATTACGCCGCGCAGGAACTTCTTGAAGCCGCAGAGGAACTGCTGGCCTCGCTCAATGCTCCTGGCATCCAACACCGGCGCGGCGACTGCGCTCTTGCGTTCGATGGACTGAGGCGCGCGGTTGCCAAGGCGCGAGGTATTCGCGAGGTGTCTGTCTCCCAGACCTCGCCATAACTGCGATCACTATCCAGGGCTGGAGGATCGCATCATGACGACAACGACAAACACAGGAACGACCAACACCAAGACCAACGACAAGCACCAAACGCGCGGCGATGTTTATAGCCGCGTGACCGACCGGATCGTGGCTGATCTGGAATCCGGAACCAAGCCCTGGATGCGGCCGTGGGCCGTCTCCAATGGCGATGGCCGCGTGGCGCGTCCACTGCGGCACAACGGAATCCCCTATCGCGGTATCAATGTGCTCACCTTGTGGGGCGATGCGATGGATAAGGGGTTTTCGTCGCCGATCTGGATGACGTATCACCAAGCCAGCGAGCTGGGCGCACATGTTCGTCAAGGCGAGCGAGGGAGCCTTGTCGTGTACGCCGACAGCTTCACTAAAACCGAGACGGACGACAACGGCAACGATGTCGAACACGACATCCCTTTCATGAAAGGCTACACCGTATTCAACGTCGAGCAGATCGAAGGACTGCCGGCGAAGTACAGCCCGCCGCCCAAGCCGGCCGAGAGCGCCAGCATCCCTGAGCAGATTGCACTGGCGGAAGAATTCTTCGCGGCGACCGGCGCAATCTTTCGTCATGGCGGCAACTGCGCTTTCTATTTGCCGTCGCAGGATGTGATTCACTTGCCGCTGCTGGCGAGCTTTCGGGATTCGGAGAGTTACGCTGCCACCAAAGCGCATGAGCTGGTGCACTGGACCAGCCATCCCACGCGATCAAACCGCACCCTCGGCAAGCGGTTCGGTGATGCGGCCTATGCGGCGGAAGAGCTGATCGCCGAGATGGGCGCGGCGTTCTTGTGCGCTGATCTTGGCATCACGCCGGAAACCATGCCCGATCACGCCGACTATCTCGCGCACTGGCTCAGCATCTTGAAGAGCGACAAGCGCGCGATCTTCACTGCCGCTGCGCAGGCACAGCGCGCTGCCGACTACTTGCATAACCTTCAACCGCAACCAGCTCCGTAAGCAGATGCGCAATAGCCCGCTGCAAGGAGCAGCGGGCTATTTGCATCGATCACGTGGCTACGGCCTGTGTGACTGATCCCGTTAACTCCTTCGAATAGACGCCATGCCGACCAGTGCCAGGAGGCACACCGTTATGAGCACGAACAAAAGTCCACCAGAAGGGACCTCTTGGGCAATCGCACCAGCAGTTGCCGTGAAGTTGAATGTGCTGCCATTGCACGTAACGCTACCGGAGCGACTGCTGGTACCAAGCCGAATTCCGATAACAACGGGAACAGGATTGGTGCCGGTTGATACAGTTTGATTGGTGCCTGATACCGCTTCCACGGCTCCGGCGGTGGTGCAGACTAGTTGGCTCGATTGTCCAGGAGTTCCGCCCACGGAGGTGTATTGGATCGCTCTTGTGACCAGCTCACCGACATTGCCAAGCGGCATTGCTGTAGTACTGCCAGGGGTGATCCCAACAGAGGGGGGAACCAACGAAGGGCCAATGTCTTGAGAAACCAACATCCCGTTAACTAAAACAGCGACCTCCGCTCCCGTGGTCACTCGGATGTCCCTAAATCCAAGGGCCGCATCGCCCGCCACGCTCACGTTAGCGGCAATCCTGGTTGCGCTTTCCACTGCGGTGCTGATGACGTCAATACCGGAACCGCTGAAAGTCACCTCAGAAATGCCCGGCGCAAAGGAAGTCGTCGATCCGGTTATCACAATCGTCGAAGTCTGTCCTCGTGATAATTGAGCCGGCTGAACACTCGCGATAGCTGGGATTCCGGTCGATGCAATGGGAGCGACGAAAAGCGGCCCCGTCATTGTTTCTGCGGCAACTTCCGACCCGGTTCGAACGATCACATCGCGAAACCCCACGGAAGCAGTTGCCGCAACCGTAACGCCAACAGTCAGCTCGGAAGGCGAAACGGCCGTTACCGAGCCAACGGTTATTCCCGTGCCAAGACCTACAATTGAAGAAGAGCTAAAACTCGTGCGCGCCCCACGGATCGTCAGCAATGTTACTTGGCCGACAGTGATTGTTGACGGTGACACGCTGATGACTTGGGGTGCAGAAGCAGGTGCGCCCAAGTGAACGACATCTACTCCGCGAGCTACTTCAGTGCCGGTAGTAGCAACAGCGCCGCGAAATCCTTGAGGCGTTCCGGCAGCGACGTCTAACGTGGCGATAAGTTGCACAGGGGAAACGACGCGAACCGCCAAAACAGACACCCCGCCGCCCTCAATCGTGAGACCTGTGGATGGTTGGAAGTTAGTTCCCGATCCTTGAATGCTCACGTCAACCATCGAGCCAATCGGCACGCTCCCAGGATTGGACACAACGAGTGTTGCGCCGTCAAGACCGTTGATAATATTTAGGCTGGACGCCCGATAGCGCGCTGCGCCGACCCCGGATGCGCCGCCCGTATTCACTTCGGGGATGAAAGCGAACACGCCGCCTGTTTCGTTGGCTAGCCTGAAATGCTCATCGATTGCACTAAGGGCGCCAAGTGCGTCGGCAGTATTACCTGGCGAATTTTCAGATCGCATTGCGCCCGGCGCCGCAACGCAATCACCAGAGAGTATAACATCGATACGCACGCCCCTTGCGCGAGCAGAAGAAATCGAGCTTGCCAAACTATTGCGAGGCGACGCATCAGTAGCCAAGAATATTCGGCCCGTATTCTTTACCTTAGTGAGCGCTAACGCGAGTGCAGAATCAGACGCTTCTGGACAGTCTCCGCCTCCTGTCGCTGTAAGTCCAGAAACTTGCGAGGCGATGACGGTAGTATCGGTCGTAGGATCGCGCTGACTCGGAGTATCTTTAAATGTTGTCAGTTGGAATGCCTTGCAAGCGGAACTCTGGATTCCAGAAATATAAGCTGAAAGGCTATTTCGCACTCCGGCGATCTCCTCCCCCATGCTCCCAGTATCATCGACGACGAAAGCGATGTCCGTTGATCGAGCCGTCCCATCTGACGAACCCCTTGCATGGTAACTGGCGAGTTCCGAAAGGTTTAATTCGTTACCGCCGAACCCGGAAGCTTTCATCAACGGATTGCCAGGACTCTCTCGATGATGTAAGCCGACATTGTGTCCAAGTTCGTGTGCAACGGTCTCACCGAAGTCATTCGTAGAAAGCCCGGAAATGACGGCCATTGAGGTTCCAGGCGGCGCACATCCGACTATGCCGGAACCACTACTGCCACAAAATGAGATCATTGTCACGACTTTGACGTAAGCTGCACTGCTGGCAAGCACAGCTTGAATCTCTTCTGGAGTTGTTACAATATCCAACCCGTCTTCCAACTCTCCAAATGTTCTGAGCGGCCCTGCGGCATTTAAGGCGATTGCAGCAGCGACGTCCTGATCATCGGCCACACGGCTATTACAGATTTGCATTGCTCTCGTGGCATATGCCAGTCCAGAGCTCGCTTTAGAGAAACTAAATGTCGTTGCAGGATGGCGGGCGAAGGTAAGGTCAAACTTTCGAGCGTTTGGCGAGGGATCGATATGACCATCCTGAGCGCCTAAATGCTCACCCGAGAACGCCAATGCCAAAAGTAAAGTTGCTCCGAGTAAAGCCTTTAACGAATTCATTTTTCTTCCCCTCGGTCAGCGGCTTTTGCATTGATCTGTGTCAGTGCTTCTCGAACGTTGTCTTTCCAATCATCCTTAAAGACCGATGAATTCTTCTCTAGGAATTGGCGCCCTGAGTCAGTGCCTGAAAAGCCGATTCCCTGGATCGCTAATCGCGCTACAGCTTCGGTCAAAGTTGGACCCGAGTATCGCTGATAGGAAAAACTAAGGCTCTTTTCCTGATTTACTAGATCAATCAATATCGCGAGATCACTCTTCTCATTTGCGGCAAGATTGCCAAGTGCCAGCGGGACACTGAGTGCTCCTCTGAACGCGTCAACATCAAGTTCACCGGAGAGATTGCTTAGAAAGCTAATTAAACGCGGCGCAACATCATCCGCCGAGGAATAACCAAGTACGCTAACTGCGTTTTGCCACGCCGCGCTTTGCGCGCGATCATTCAAAATTGAGAAAAGTGTCTCTATGCTCTTGCGGTCGTTTGCGTACGGCCTTGCTGTTTCCGCAGTTATACCGTGTATGTGCCTAGTAGCAACGAATGATTTAACGTCCAATTCGACACTGGCAAGGGATATGGTTGGTATTGCTGTAAGTAGTACTGTGATAGCGACTAATATATGGCGAAAGAACATGGTGCTTCTCCGAAAAATTGTTGCTTTATCAGTCAAGTTACTGCATTGATGATGAAAAAGGAAATCGTGCTTGTGAACTACTTATTCGGCACGCGCTGGGACCTAGTAATTTCAGCTACCCGCCTTGCGGATTGTATCTTCGTCTTGCCGATGTGTTCTGCTTTGGTACTCACGAGTCAGAATTTGCGAGATTTCGGCGCCATTCCGAATGCACTCGACGAGATTGGAACACTGCAAGTTATTGAAATGGCGGACATAAAGCATTGTGCAATAGCTGGTATTGCAGTCTTACGACAATGGACGCCGCAGTTGATGCGTCTGATTTTCCAGGCCACGCCAGCTCCCAGCTTCTAATGGAGACCTTTTCGACTGCTTTGTCTCACCTATTCATGTAAACCTTTGTCAGATTTGTTTGAGCAATCCTGCAGGTGGCCGTAGTGGCGCGGAAGCGCAATTCACTCCCGCATGCCACTCTCCGCACTGTTTGCAACGAGCAGAGAGCCGCAGGCAGAGAGTCGACGTAGTTGTTCGTCGCTAGCGCTTGAAATGCCGCGCGATCTGCGGGTGCCTGATCCGGAAATACAGATCGATCAATCGAACGCGGCTCGGCCGTGCGCTGATCCGCGCGGGTTTCCGGCAATCGAAATCACTCGGGCGCAGGTAGTCGCTCATCCAGCGCATATCGGCATCATCGCCGAACACCTCATCGACCAGCGGCACCTCATAGGCTTCGCCGTTAGGCGTCCAGATCGTGCCCTCGAAATCGCGCAGCGTATCGGCGATCTCATCGAGCCACGCGCGCCGGCTGCATTGCACGTTGCGCGCGGCGAGCCAGAGCCGCAAGTAGTAGTGCGCGTCGCTCAGCTCTTCATCGGTTGCCAGAAATACCCCTTTGTCGTCGTCCTTGGTCATGACAAAACCTCCTTGTCACAGTTGCGCGCATCGCGATCCGTGCGATGCGCTGTTGCTATGGAACGAAGGCTGGCCAGCGCATCGATGAGTTCACGCGAACTCACGGGGAAAACCTAAGCGCGGCGGTGCGGTGCGCGACAGAGCCCTTGCCAAGATGCGCGTGCGAAAACTGGCCCTTGGCAAGCTGGGCAGATCAGAAAACGCCGACTACATACGCGGATATGCGGACTCGACTCTGCGCGGCACTGCGAGCACGCTGGGTTTTTCTGCGTTTGGAGTTTTGCTGCGTTGAGAAACATCTACTGCCGCGGCAGCCGACTATCGTCGCTGTGCTTGCGGATACTAATCGAGCGCTACGTCGCCGGTGATACGGCGACCGATGCGCAGCGGTACATCACCGGCGAAGCGCCGACCACCATCGGCGCGCAGGGCAATCGTCACCGAAATCAGAGCGGCGCACTCGATCCTCCTGCGCCGCCGTTGCTGGAGCCCGAAGGCGAAGAAGCCGACGAGTTGGTCGATAGATTTCTCTCCATCTATCCTAGCTCGTTCACCCAAGTCATGAACTTCGTGCGCGCCCGTATGCAAGCCTGCCCCGAGCGCTACCATCCCATCGCGATCAGCCGGCAAACCGTCAACGCGTACTTTCTTCGCTTCGGCCGTTACTGCTGGCAAAACGTCGCCGAGCCGTACCTGGCCGATCAAGCGCAGCGCGTTGTTTTCTTGTTCGACGAAATCAACGAGGAGCTGGGCCTGATCGGCGATGACCTCACCGATCTGCTCGTGAGCAACATCGCCGCGCGCTACGTCAAGCAAGCCAACGGCACGCTATTCGTTGAGCGCGATATGCGCCTGCGTTACGGCCGCACCATCGAATACCTAACCGAGCGCTCGCGCCGCTACCAGGGCCTCAGTCTGCACACCAGCTGCGAGCACATGGCCTGGGCGTTCATGCTGAACTCCGTGCAAAACGCCCGCGGCTTCGATGATCGCGCCTACGGCGCGCGTTATCTGGCGAGCTTGCTCATGAAACGGCCGATGTAGGTTCGGCACACGAACGGAGACAAGCTGCGGCTAGGCGCCAGAGCGCCAAGCAGTCAGACGCACTGGGCGCTACGTCAGCCGAGGAAGTTCAGTTTGTGCAGCGCCAGACTTACGCGACGGACCTCCGGGCGTCGATTTCTTCACGGTTAACCAAAACCACTTGTCGGCGTTCGGGAGCCAATGATCCGTCGGGCAGGTCCAAACAAAGACTGCGCTCGAAGTAGTAGAAAAGAGCTAGTCGCATTCGAACGACGATCGACTCATTTTCCATGCCGAAGTCCAGCGCGATGGCAGCGCGTTGTGCCGCCGAGAGATCTGGGTGGGGCGCCAACTTCACATCGATGAATTCATTCCATTCGCGATCCATGGCGACATCAACGGATCCCATTCTCTCATCGCCAATCTCTGCAAATCGTGCCAATACCATGTCCAAAAACATCGACCGGCGGAAGCACCATGCCCTAACGTGCCAACGTGCTCCGTCGAAACCGAGAGCGTGCGGGGCGATCCAGCGTTCGGTCGGCTTTGGGCTGCTCATAGATTGATACGTCACATGAATCGACTTGCGGCCATGGATGGCGCGAACGATAGGCTGAAGGATACGAACTTCCAGGCGACGCCTTATTCGCGGAACTGCATCGTGAGTTGGAATGGTCCCCAACCAAGAGTCTTCTGGACCGATGGCCCGATCTGCAAGCAAAAGCAACTGGCTCAGGTAGTGCCGCGCGTCCGGGACAAAGTACTTCGGTTCGAACGTAGGGCTAGGAAGAAAGGCCTTTATCCGATTGTCGTAGGTCATGTTGTTGGGCGCCAAACGCAAATAGTGCGCTATGTCGGCACTGGCCTGGGGGACGGAGATTTCGAAGCGTCGGATCAGGTCTGACTTGTTCAACCTTCCGTCCCAGAACAGTCGCTGCTCCAAGAACGTGATGCGTTGCATGACGCTCCAGCGCAGTGGATGCAATTCCATACTTTTCACTCACTTAGCGGGAATTCTTGAGACTGAAGAATAGCGTAAGTTGCCTCACCCTGGACATATGCATATACTAACTTTACTTTTCATCAGGACCTCCGTCAGTGACTATCTCGTTCGGCCTTGGCAAAAGATCGCAAGCAGCCTGTTTGGCTGGTGCACTGTGTTGTGCCGTATGGCATGGGGAAGTGATGGCATATCAGCTGTCGCCGGAAGGCACGCCGGAAGAACGCGCTTTGTCTGGCATCAAGCGAAGCTGGGCCAGGAGCGCTGCTGTGACATCCTCGAACCTGTACGTCCGGTTCTTCAATGAGGCCGTACATGAGGAGATCACCAATCGAATGTACGGATGCGAAGGTGGCTCCGACATTTGCGGCGGCATCAATCCATCGCGCGTGCCGCCCGGTGTACTCGCAGGTGTTCGTTGGAACGACGATCCGCCATTCATGCTTTCACCCAAGGCGGCCCGCCTGACGACGTGCAAGACATCTGAGACCATTCGGTTCCAGACGCAGCCTTTGTGTTGGGGAATACTCTTCAAGGACGCCAAAAAACGCGCCGCGACAGGCGAGGTCTTTGACGCCAAGTCAAGATCGGCGATGCTTTATCGCACGCATTTCGGCGATTTGCAGTACCTGCACGCCATGGCTTTTGCAGATGGAGTTCCAGCCGCCATCACCCAGCAACAGATTCTCCAATGGGCAGAGTTTGCCTGGAATGTGGCTTCTGGGGCGACGCCAATCGCAACCAAGCTCCGGTCAATCGACAACCCAACTGTGCAATCCAGCTTCGGCTACACAGACTGGTCAATTCAGGAACTGTTGACACTCGGCTCCCCCGGTCTGCGCGCGCACATCAAGGATGTCGCCTTCGGTTCACTGCTTCACATGGTCCAAGACAGTTTCGCTAACGGACACACTCGTCGCGAGGCTTCAGATCCAGATCGCAACTGCGCGATCGGCGAGTGGCGAATGGAAGCGCCCGGGTTAATTCTCGAGTTCCACGCCTACAACCGCCAGGACGGGGATCTCCATGCCGAAGCCGACAGTCAGGCGGCTTTCCTGCGCCATCTCCAGGAAGAGGCCGATGTTGTTCAGGTCGGCCAGATTTTGCGCCGTGCGCATTCGAGCAATAAATCCTGGAGCGATGTCGCTCCATTCATGTCTTGCATATTCAAGACATCTCCTACGGCTGTCTCAGCCTCTCCGGGCGAGCATTTTCAATGACAATGAGGACAATGCTATGGCCAGAATCTACTACTATGTTTTGTCTGCGGGAACTAATTGGGAAGTACGCCGCGAAAGCGCAAATTTGTCGTACCATCAAACAAAGGACCGGGCCTTAGATGTGGGCCGAACATCTGCAAAGTCTGAGCATGACCAAACCGGCAATCCGACTGGATTGAGAGTGCAGCGCGCAAACGGAACATGGGAGGAGGAGCGGTCCTATGGTGCCGATCCATATCCGCCAAGGGGTTGATCAGACCATGACAACTGAACATTGGTCACTCGCAATAAGTGCATTGGGCGTTTTGCTAAGTGGAGGCTTTTCTTACGTTGTTACTCGATTCGCGTCGAACAGAACGAGAGATGCTTGGCTAAAGGCGCAGATCGACAAATATATCGAATTCTCGATCACTTATCCTTACCTGGATTCCGACACTTACGCAGCAACCTGGCGCCGAGGCGACTGCTCAGAGGACGCAGAACGATATCAAAATTTCTGCTGCTTCGCTTTCAATCTGCTGGAAAGAATATGGGTTGTCTGCGGCGGAAATACAAAGAAGATCGAAGAATACGTCTATTGCTCAGAGATTATCAAGAGACACCGCAACTGGTGGATCACTGATCCTCACAACCCCCTCGGATACGACCCTGGTTTCGTTCAATTCATTGGCTCTGTCCAAAAAGGAAATTCGCGTGAATAGATTCGCGGTCATAATCGATGCTGGAAACGCGGAACCGAAATCTGTACTCACAGGTACAAAAATCGATGCTGATTCGTGGCTGACTTATCTCAGGAGTCTCCGTGGTGGAGCTTGGTATCCGCACGAAATTTCCGTCCTTACCAATCCGTCGAAATTTAGTGTGCAAACGGCGCTCCGAAAGACCGGCATTGACTTTTTCCTTGTTGCGTTTTCTGGGCACGGATACGTTTCCTCAGAAACAAAGCTATCTTGTGGTGTACTAAAAGACGGCGACCTTAGTGAAGTGGATTTGACTCCTCAATGTGATCGTTCTGTCCTTGTCATGGACTCATGCCGGCTAATTGAGAAAAAAAGATTAACTGAAAGCGTGGCTTTTGCGACTGCGACAATGAATGAAAGTGACGATATTCAAGCGCATCGAAAACTGTTCAATTTGGAACTTGGGCGCGTTCAGTTCGCGAAGTACAGAATCTTCGGCTGCGACTTCGGTCAGGTTTCCAATGAGAACGCGCGTGGCGGACTTTTTACTAGTGCACTGATAGCGGCGGGCAATACCGCATCGAATAGCGTGGTAAGCATAAAGTCAGCTTTCGACATCGCGAAAATACAGGTCCAAGCGAGAGAGCCAACACAAGTGCCGACAATGCAATCGCCGCGCGTGGTCGACCACCTTCCTTTCGGCGTCTCGGCAGGTCTGAAGAAATTCAACACGCGTTGATCACCACGCCGCAGTGGTCCGACTTCGCATTAGCATTCGCACACCTAGGGGTCTGCGAGCAACAGGGCCGGAGTTCCAGCTCCGGCCCTGTGAATACCGGCCCTTCCCCCGTGGGTTCGGTAGCCGACCCCCGTATGAGCGGGGCTGCAAAGCTAACTCAATTGGCGAGGTAGTCTCAAGGTCGGCCAGCATCGGGGTTTGTTCCAACGAAAGGAAAAATCATGAAGAAGTTGTCCCCCGGCACGCCGGCGCCAAAATCCGGTCAGTACCTTAACCCTGTTACAAAAACCGAAGTTACTTCGATAAAGGGCAAACCGCTCCCTGCTACACCAAAGCCAAAGCAGGGCTACGTGCTTGTCGACAAGACCAAGCACAAGAGAGGTTGAGCCATGGGAATAGTGACGCGTTCGACCTCAACACGTGTGGTTACAAAACACGTCCAGGTGAGAATGCCAACCAAGAGTGGCGTTCGAGTGCGCTCCATTCCTCTGCGAGTGAAGGTCACGACGACTCGCATCGGGGTGCGATGAACTGGGAGGGGGCTTTAACGGCCCCCTTTCAATCGTTTGTTCGCTTAAGGTCCAGCAGGTCTCGGATTGAGTTCCGATGTACGGCGAGAGTGCTCGAAAAGCAGGGACGCCAAACCCTGGATTTCGGTGAGGCTATGTTGCTGGCGCGCGGTGCGTTGCTGGTCGATCTTGGTGCGTTCCTGGATGTGCGACCAGATCAGCTGGTCACGCTGCAATCGGTCGCGCTGTTGTGCTTGCAGGGCTTCGAGTTCGTTTCTTGCGCGTGTGCGCTTGGACTGGCCGGTGACCTTGTCCCACAGTCCGCTCCAACCCTTTCGAATTCTGGCCGAGCGCAACTTGGTATCGGCGGCCCAGCGGGCTTCTTGTTGCTGGTGCAGGGCTTCGCGCTCGGCGCGTTGCTTTTCGATCAGGGTCTCTTTCAGCGCGGTGAGGGCTTGTTGTTCTTGCTCGTGCCTCTTTGTCAGCGCGGCCTGATGTTGCTGGCAGCGCTCGATCAGCGCTTGATCGATGCGGGCTTTGCTCTCATCGACGCTCGGGAGCTGCGCGGGCTCGCCCAATCGCGCTGCGAGGGCTTTGTTCTTTTCGCCGAGCCAGCGTGAGAGCGAGTAGACCTCGCCGCGCCAATCGACTGCGACGTAGCCACGACGGTCGCCGCTGGCGAGATAGTAGCCTTGGCGCTCCAGGGCGGCTGAGAAGGCTTGCTTGCTATCGGAGAGTGACCAGCATTCGCGCAAAGCGAGTTTGATCTTGCGCGGATCGTCGCCCTGGCGGTTGGCTTGTTGCCATTCTTGCAGCGAGAAGTTGAGCGGGTTGCTGTTCTGGCGGTTGATCAATCCGGCCGGCAAGTCCCAGCCGTGATCGAGATAGAGTTCTTTGGCGACTTCAGTCAGGCGAGTTTTGTAGAACGGCAGGTTGATGGCCTTCATCTCATCGGCTTGAATGCGCGACCATACGCAATGCGCATGGCGGCGGCCGTTCTTCTCGTGAAGCACCAGCACGCGTGGTTGGCCTTCGAGGCCGACGGCTTCTTCGACGCGGTCGGCGGCATCGGTGAAGGCGTCCGTTGGCACGCTCTTGCCTTGCGGCGGGTTGAGGCTCACCGAAAACAAGAACTGCTTGCAGCGCGTCCCTCTGCTGATGGCGTCCATTTCTTGGAGCGCGCCGCGCAGCGTGTCCGAAACGCAGCCGCGAATCTCATGCAACTGCACATGATCGTTGTCGCGATCATTGGTCAGGTGGTTCGCCAGATTGCTGGCGCCCGAGCGTTGGTTGCCGTGCAGGATCATGGCTCACCCGCGCGGGTTCATCCGCAGTGCGATCAGCAACGCTTCCCGCATGGCGATGATTGCGGCGCACGCGTGCTCCAACTGCTGGCGGATGTCCTCATCGACCTCCAGCGTCCCCATGTTGGCGGACTTGGCGAGCTGGTTGAGATTGTTGGAAAGGCGAGATTGACCTAGCCCGGAGAGCAGCATCGCGACTTTCTGATCATCGAGCTGCGGCTGCCTGGAGAGCTGCCGCTTGGTGACGCCATCGCCGAGCAGCACGTGGCGGATGTGTTGGCCGAGCGGCCGTCGCCCGGCTTGGGCTTTCAGGAACGCTCGCTCTTCCGAGGTCAACCGGATCGAGAATGGCCGCGTATCGTTTGATCTTCGACGGACCGGGCCGCGCTGATGGACTGCCGCTGCGAAGGCCAGAGAGATGGACTCAGGAGCTGATGGAACGATGCTCATGGCTGCGGCCCCCGGAAAAAAGGAGCCTCGCGTTCGAGCGTCTCATTCCACTTCTCTAGCGTCTCGATGGCCTCGATGGTATGGTCAGAAAAGTTCGGAGAAAGTTGCATCTTCTCCGCCATCAACAAAGCCCAAGCCTTTGAAAGCTTGGGCTTTTTTGTTCTCGCCTTCAGCGCTTACCATATTCTTAGCCATACATTGCAATGCGATGGGCAGCGATGGCATGCGCGCACTCTTGCCGGTTTCGATGGCCCACGTCAACCGAAAAAGAAACGATAGGAAGGCGACAATTTCCCGAGCAGTACGCGCGCGCGCACGCGCGATGCGTGGGGAAAATAGTGCTGACCTTCTGCGCACACGGGAGGTTCCGGGCTTGCGGCGGATTCGCCCTTGCAGAGCAGCAAGGACTGCCGGTCGATCCGATAACGCTGGATGAGTTCGCGAAGTCCTCTCGCAAGAGCATCGCTGCAACAACGTCGAAGCTAGTTGCCGCCTGCTTGGTGCGAGTGCGGAAACCACGTGAAACCTAGCGCACGCAGGATGATCCGTTCCGTCAGCAAGGCCAGTCTCATCAATCGATCGCTGTCCTCGCTCGTCTCTTCAGCTACCGCCGAATGCACGAGCTTGTTGCGGTAGCTAAATGCTTTTCGGAGTTCGTTCTCAAGCTCGGCCGCATCTCCCCAGAGATCGTTGGTGTAAACGTCAAGGCGAGGCAAAAGACGACATATCAGTTTTACGATCGGTGGGCGCTTCACTTCCGGCGCTTTTTCGAGAAAGTCGTCCACTACTGCGCTACTCCATCCGTTGCTAGCCCCGAAGTCACGGATTGCCGCCTTTACCACGCCCTCAAGCTTCTTGAGCTGACTCGAAGAGGGACGGGCATCCGTTGGTGTTGCGTCGACAACAGTTGACACGATGGCTTCGAGCGCTGCATGAAGCAACACCAGTGCGGCTGGCATGTTTTCGGCACACCAGGACGCCACGACAAAGTCTATGGCGCGGGTGATCTCGGCGCGAGCCTGCGTCAGCTGGCCGAGCAAGCCTTCAAACGAGCTTGCAGCATCTTCTTGAGTAAACATCGGCCCCACTAGCCCACTTCTCAGTTGCCTGGCGGCTAGTCGCTTCGTGGCACTCTGCTGAACGTGCCTGCCGTCCTTCTTGAGTACACACACCGTTATTTGCATCCACGGCGTGGAAGCACGAGAAATGAACGATAAGAGGCGCGTTGAATCTTTCAGTTGAGCCTCCACGCGGGAGATGACATCTGGCACCGTTGTATCTGCCAGAGCGTTCCACTCTGTCCGCATCATCGCGCACGAGATCAGAGCCACAGATCTGGGTGCTTGATCGGCGAGCGGGGAGCTGTTGTAGCCGATTCCGAGCGTCCATGACGCCCCCTGGCTTCTCCAGATCACATCGGGATCGCCGGTCTTCTCGACCCTTTCTACGGATCCATCACGCCGATACGCTGTGTTCCTCCTGTCGGCCACTAACCCAGCTGCTGCAAGTTCCACCTCAACCCGAACGGTTTCTCCGGCGATAACGTCCTCATCAGGAGGCAGTCGAGTCCACTCAGCAAAGGTGATTTTCGCTTCTACTAGTTCCATTCGAGCATTCATCGGACGGCTTAAGATGACTCGTCCGCGATCATCATCCAAGGCAATTTCGATCACCTGTGGAAACGGATTCATCTGCCAGAACAGGGACCAGTTGCCGCCAATGATGTGAACTTCTAGAACTGCCAGCGGATCGAATCGGTCGTGGCGACAGATGGCCACGACGTTGGCAGCGTCCGCATTTGGAAGCCTCAGCGTGCCCTTAATAGTGAACTGGTCAGCGAAGACCATGGGTCAAGCGTCTTTGAGGTTCGTGCCGAGCTTGCGACTCATCAATCCTCCGGTTCCGAAACATCGCATGCTTCGTTGCCCGATCGTTCCAGGCAATCACATCGGACTCGGTCCAGACATTGTTCGTACTGCGCAACCGCAAGCCCGGTATTAAACTGCTCGCAAGCCGTCCAACTCTGTTCGGCGCAAACTCTGAAGTCGCGGCGATGCTCTCGGGCGGCCTCACAGACGAATCTATCCTGAAAAATGCCGAGACAGGTCTGATCCCACGCCGATAGACCCAGCCAAACCGCCACGGTTAGCAACAGCGCAAGAGCCCATGCCGCCAAGGTTTTCAATTTCCACCTCCCGGCATCAGGCCACGCCCATGATGATAGCGTTTACGAATTGTAAGCTTGTAGTTGTGCGCGATCCCGTTCGAGGAGCAAATCGTGACTGTCAATCAGTCGATGCAAACGGAGGACGAACTAGCACGGGATCGAGCATTCGACCGTCGGCTTACCAAAGGCGCGGCAATCCTGAATGGTCTTGCTTGGGCGGTGATGCTGTTAGCGGGCACGCCTAATCTGGCTTGGTCGATTCCCATGGTGCTTGTTTCCTTTGCCGGACCCATCTTGACTGCGAAGAGGATTGACGACCTTCGCGCGTTCTCGGGCGTTTCGGTTTTGGCGCTAGCGTTGACCAGTGCCCTGTACTTGCACGAACTTGAGAACGATGTGGTCCAAGATGCCTACTATAACCACCGCCAAGCGATCAATTGCGGTGACGCAGACAAGCTCGCGGCATATGACGGTGATCGTCGCGCGCTTGGTGACAAACCGCTGCCGACAGATCAGACAATCGAACGCTGCCGCGAGACCGAAGACTTGTGGGATTTTGTGTTCGAAATGGAAAAGCGGGGCTGGGGGAGCGTGAAATAGCGGCGGTTCAAGGCTTAGGGAGATGTGGAAATAGTTCGGAAAATGGCGCTCGCCTTCTGCACGCGCGGGAAGTTCCGCTGGCACTTCGCTTTCGGAGCCAGCCTTCTACGACAGGGCTATCATGAGGGTTCTCGAACACACGCGGAGCCGCAGGGGCAGTGCAGTGAGTTTCTTTGACAAGTCAGATGGCTCCAGCGAACGAGGCGAAGAGTTATCGAAGGTTCCGGCGCAAGTGCGACCGGAAACGAACGCCGAAACTGCGCTGCGCGAAATGTTCGACGCAGTGCCCGTCGTAACGTCAGACGGTCGACTCTTTGTTCCCGGCAACCCCGAAGAGATTCGAGCCCGCCTAGTGAAAACTGGTTTGCTCTGCGATGGCAAAGTCCGTGTGCGAAATGGTGCGGCGATAGGAATCCAGTTCGATGCAGATGAGCGAAACAGCCTAGAGCAGTACTTTCGAGATCGTCCGTCGACCTGCAAGACGGAAGAGCCCACCGGCGAAGCCAATGGCGCCAACTGGCAAGGATTTTGGATCGAACTTGCCGTTACTGTTTGCCTGTTCGCATTCTTGTACTTCCGTACCATGTCGCACCCAGGAGTCTCAGCTCTACAGGAAGTGGCCATTGCAGCGGTCATGTTGTTCATTCTGGTGCTCGCCCCGTTGACGCTTCTACTCGGGGTGCTTTTGGCAGTGCGGCGCAAATGGGAACCAACTATCCGACTGCACCTTCGTTATGCCTTGCGTATGTGCTGCGCAGCGGTAGTTCTGCTGGGCTACGGCGCCGCCTACGGGCGCTGTATGGAGAATCAGCGCTCATCGCACGAATGCCGCCCGGCTGTTGTTATCCAATCGATCCTCTTTGGCGCTCCCTCCTATGGCTTTTGACGTGTCTGTCCGTCGCGTTCCTGGTTCGGCCGAAACACTTAGGTCTGGCTAACCCGACCTTGCAAACTCCTGATCGCACTTGGACCTCACATGAAGTCACTACTACTTGCAATCGCCCTTAGCCAAACATTCCAGGGTTATCCGTGCACTGAGGATTGCTCAGGGCACGAAGCCGGCTATGAATGGGCTGAAGAAAACGAGATCGAGGACGCTGACGACTGTTCCGGCGGTAAATCGCTTTCCTTCATCGAGGGTTGCGAAGCGTGGGTTGAAGACAACGCACCGTCCGTAACCTGGTGCGAAGACATTGAGGACGATGAGGAGCGCGAAGAGGAAGAGGCGAACGGTGACTGTGAGTGGTAGCCACTGGAGGCCGCATCAATTACGAACAGAATTCCCGTGGGCCTGTCGCGAGAAGTGCCCCTGATCGCTGACCCAAGCACGCAGCAAGTTCCAAGCAATGGAGGCCATCAATGCCGAAGCGAGAGATTCCAGAACATCTCAAGAATCTAACTTCCACCCAGATACTGGCGTTGAGCGCGGCACGATTAAAAGAGCGGTATTCGCGGCATCCGTGGTACGCG